>VFSW01001029.1_pt1 | contig 41593 bp, 67 predicted proteins | sample 5358111 | NCBI WGS metagenome assembly VFSW01 (sample SAMN11554181, study PRJNA540505) | mine drainage metagenome | isolation source: sediment from site ElyBrook_90M | place: USA: Ely Copper Mine, Vershire, VT | collected 2017
AAGCAGCAGCCAAGGTTGCAGACAAGCCAGCAGCAGTGCCAGTTGTGTTTTGATTCCAAGTAGGAACAGTGCCTGACAGGTTTGCGTAGGTATAACCAGTACAGTTTGTCAAAGTACCGCTTGTTGGTGTACCTAAAAGTGGCGTTACTAATGTTGGGCTTGTGCTTAAAACATTATTGCCAGAGCCAGTAGAGGTTGTTACACCAGTACCACCGTTGGCAACAGGCAATGTACCGTTAACGCCAGCAGTCAAAGAAACAGTATTCTTTTCCCACAAACTAGTGGCGCTGTTATATACGATGGTTTGACCAGTAGTTGGACTTTGTGCGCTGACGTTGTGCAACTCATCTAACTCATAGCCGTTTTGTACTTTGACAAAAATCTTACCTTGAGTTGGATGAGCATGTTCAACAACAGCAACATAAACAAGATGCGTAGGAGCATAAGGCTTGGTTGCTGTAACAGCACCTGCCGTAGTGCCGCTCAAATACAGCTGAGCGCCATCTGTATAAGCAGAAGTGTCAATATTTGTAATCAATCCAATGACTGTTACATATCCGTTTGAGTTGTTAGCCAAGTCAGCCGTCAACATACCCAATGTTTGAGCAGACGTTGCATCACTTGTTGCCAAGGCTTTGCTTACTGTTGGAATCTGGCCTGTAGCGCCAGAAATGTAAACAACCGTACCTTTTGTTAAGGTAGCACCAGTTGTATTACGAACTTGGCAAAGCACGTTAGTAGTAGATGCCGCTGTTGCAACAGACAGATCACGAACACCAGATGATGGAGTTGTTACGGTAACACTGCCATCAGTAGATGTAACATTGCTTAATGATCCAATATCAGCAGCAGTTAAAACAACAGCGCCTGTTTGACCGTTAACAGAAGTAACCAAGTTGGTTTGGTCAATCTTTTGCCAAATACTCCCGCTAAAAATAGCCCAATCACCTACTTGCCAATCAGTAATGCCGTTAAGGTTTGTTGATCCAGCAACGCTAACAACATAATAAGTGCCAGCAGTGCCAGCGCTAGATGTCAGAGTAGGAGTGTTTGTAGAAGCATTCCAAGCGCCTTGATAGCTCAAACCACCAGTAATTGACAACCATGTTGTGTCGTAGTTGGTGTTGCTTGCCTTAGCCAAGAACTGGCCTGTTGTGCCACCAGTGATAACACCTGCGCCACTAGGAATACCAAAGTTAAATACCGCAGCACCAGATGTACCTACGTTAGTCACCGTGGCTGATGTTCCGGGGGCTGTAGTAGTCGTTGTGCCAGCAGCAATAGTTGCAGCTGCGCCCGTAGCACCTGTAGCGCCTGTAGCACCCGTAGCACCAACATCACCACGAGGAATAGTGAAGTTAAACACAGCAGCACTAGAAGTGCCTACGTTTGTTACTGAAGCAGAAGTACCGGGTGAGCCAGTAGTGGTTGAACCTGCCGCAATCGTTGCCGCAGTACCAGTAGCACCAGATGGTCCAGTAGCGCCAGTGTCACCACGAGGAATGGTGAACTGTAAGCTAGGGTTTGTGGCTGTGCCTAAATTAGCTACAGCAGCGTTAGTTCCTGCCGCGCCAGTAATAGGCGTTGGAAACGTGAACTGAGGAAGCGTACCAAACAGGCCGGGGGTTGTCCAAACAAGTGTTGATGTTGACTTGGAGTTAACCAAAGCAATAGACACCCAAACTTGGTTTGTTGGAGCCGATGGAGGTAGCAACGACCAACCGCTAGGAGGTGTGCCAGTGTTTGTTGAAAAGCTCCACGAGCCACCCGTAGGGGTTGCAGGTTGGCTTGATGCCTCTTTAAAGATGAACCATTCAAAATATGTACCACCGAAACTAACGGTGTTTCCATAAAGACCATTGGTTTCAGCACCAGAGTTGTATAAACCGCCTGTAGCCATCTTGATTCCTTACTTAAACGAATAGCGATAGTCGCGTGGTTGCCATTCGGATGTGAGATGTTGATCTCCACCTTTCCAGCGGCCCTTGTTGTACTGGTCTTCAATCAAGCCATAAGACTCATCTAAACGAGCAAGCCATTTTTGGGATTCAGTGGTGTTTTTGTTCTTGTCGTAGTACGCCCACAATGTACCGTACAGGTAGCCTTCAGGGAATGAAGCAAGTACAGCATTACTTTGAACAATAGGGTCCAACACATCGTCTGTTGGGCCAAACAAGAATGGGAATGTACGGATGTAGTAAGCCTTGATCTCTACGCCTTCACCGGGATTAGGGGTGAACACATAGTTAGGGCCAACCTCAGAGAACGAGCCGCGAATAACGCGAGGCACACCAAAAGGACGAACGTACAGTTGGTCAATCATGCGGCGGCGAATAATCTCACGGTCACCCACACGGTCATACATGATCCAAGGACCCATGCTGGCAGCAGGAGTGCCGGGTTCTACTTCAGAATTAGGTGTCTCTTGAAAAAACAACACAGGAATGTTCATATCCGCAGGGATAGGAGCCATACCTTGGGCATTGGTTGTCAACAGTGTTGGAGTATCGCCGTAAGGATTGGTACGAAGACCGGGCAACTCCAAGGTACGCATTTTCAGCTCTGCAAGTTGAATGCAAGACTGAACTTCCAATGATGCTTGTGTGGGCAGCATCAGAATGGTCACAGGAAGCGTTGCAGACCCCCATACATCGTCTGGATCACTGACGGTAATAGTAGTGCTAGTCACAGCCAAAACAGCTGTAAACGGGCCTGATAGTGATACGCCAATAAAGTCACCAATATTTACCGTACCAACAGGAGTTGGACTAACCGTAATAACTCCAGTTGAAGAGTTATACGATGAAGCAGTGATGGTGGTAGCTTTAGGAATTGCCCCTACCCACTGTGCTACACGACTTACTAATGCGTTAGCAGATTGAATGTACAGGGACATGATTTTCCTTACTTTGTCGGTATGGCAGGATTATACGGAATTGGTATCTTGCCCGTAGGGTGGCACACGAAGTCTGAATAGTATTCGTTAACGATTGCATAGAACAAAATTTTGTCTTTCTTGTCCTGTTTAATCAATTCCCACGGACGGTTGTTAAACCATTTCGAGCTGATTTCATGAGCAAAGCATTTAGGTAGCTCCATTGCGTGAAATGTGCCAGCAAAAAACGGGTTATCAGTACCATGCTCTTTGTAGAACTCACGGCGGTTTTTGCATTCTTCACGGATGGCCTCTACGTTCTTTTGTTCATATTGGACATACCTTGCGCCATCCAAAGCACCGACCTTGTAGTCAATGTTTTTTGTTTTAAATGTTTGCGACCAAGTACCAGACTTGACCTCGTTAAACATTTTGTCGTTTTTGATCAACGCACCTTCAATGCCACCAGCTAGGTTGCCTTTGAGATAGTAGTCTTCGTTGACTTTGGCTTCTTCGTTGTTTAAGTTCAATTCCATGCAATGCTCCTTACCAAAAGAGCCTCCGAAGAGGCCCTTTCAGTAAATTGGCTATTAAGCCAAATAACGCTTGACTTGAGCAGCAGCGCGAGGTGTAGTCACCACAGCACCAGTTGTCATAGCAGCCAAGACAGCCACACCAGCTGGGTTACGCACAATCAATGTGCCTTCCATGATGTACTGATCCAAGCTAGCGTCAGCGTTCGAGAACACTTCGTTGTTTGGACCAAGTTCGCGCAAGCTACCCCACTGCACAACGTCAGGGTTCAAGAACAGGATAGAGGTGTTGTCAGAACCAGTTTGGTCCATCACCCAGCTGTCATCGATCTGGTATGTGTAGTTGAAGTCACCTTCGTATGTACCAATCGTGTCACCCTTGTCAGCAGGGTTAAAACGGTTGATAGAACGGCTCTGAGGGATGTTGTCAGAGATGGTGGTACGCAACGATGTAGGCACAACCATGTTAGTGATTTTGGCATTGAAACGTTGTTCAGCGACAGTCACCAACTGCTTGTACAGCACAGGGCTGAAAGCTTGCAAAGTCACGCCAGAGCTGAAAGTGAAGTAACCCAAACCAGCGTTAGCCAACGAACCGTTGAAAGGTGTGTTGGTGTTAACAGCAGTAGTTGTGTCATCGCTATCAGAAGCAGCCAAGTTCAACACCGAAGTGCCGTCTGTGTCATTGCCTGAACGTGTGCCAGCAAAAGCGAACAACGAACCGAAGCGGCGACCATCGTTAGGCGTAGTGCCTTGAGTAGCAGCTTGACCGCTGTATTTGATAGAAGCGCCGTCAGCACGCAACATTTGCAGCTCAACGTCAAACATGATTTCAGTCAATTGCTTGACTTCTTGGTAGGCTTGTGGATCGCCACCAGCTTGTTCAACAGCACGAGCGGTGCCAGTAGCGCCGATCACAGTGGTGAAAATCTGAGTGTAGTTACCCAAGTTAGAACGGGTGTTAGAGGCGGCTGCACCAGCGGTAACAGAAGCGCCTTCCAACTTTGCGTTCAAAGCGGGGGTGCGAAAATAGTCATTAGGCCAAATGTGCAGCGTAGAGTTAATCTTGCGCTTTTTGCTCATTGCCATGTTAGTGACGGGAGTACGGTCTTTAACGTAGTTAGAGACTGTGAGGTCGAGGTCTTTGACCACGATGTCGGTGGTATACGAACCGTTACCGTTACCGAGTGCTGCTGAGGTGATAGTTGCCATTTTTAAGCTCCTGAGTTAATTAACGAGGTCGGCGTTTTTGTGACGCCAGAAATGTTGCCAAAAGGTCCTGCGTTGCTTTCTTATCGCCACTCGCTGACCGCTTTTGCAAATCTTCAACCTTAGTATCCGAGGAGGTCTTGGCTTTTGCTTTAGGTTGATTGGCTGCTGCCAAGGAACCACCTGCATTTCGCACTTTAGGACCTTCACGAAACTTCATACCGTCACGGATCAGGCTTAATAAGTATTCGTCACTGGACACCAAATCAATGTTTGGTACGCCGGGGACAAATGACCCACTAGCACCTTTCCAATCCTTAGACAACTTATCACGGAGTTCCGTGTAGGTCGCCTTGTTCTTCAGTTCAGCATCAGTGAATCCCTGACGCGCTTTCTCAAGTTGTTCTTGCACGAATGCAGAACGATGTTGATAGAACTGTTCAACTTTCGGACGGTTCGTAGTAATGAATTCGCTCTTTTCTTGGATCAACTTAGCGTTCTGGCGGATAGCCGCTTCAGCTTCACTGCGTTGAACCTCGTCTGTAGCTGCATCTCTGATCTGCGTCCATTGCTGGTTATATTGTTGTAGAGTAATCAACTCATCCGCTGCTGATTGCAATTGCGGTTGGATCGTTAGCTCTAGTCCAATCTGCAAACCATCGAGTTCTTTCCTACGATTGGCTTCATATTCTTCAAAATCGGCACGTTCGGCTTTAAGCTTTCGCGCATTTTCATGGATAGCACTACCTTGACCAAGAATAGCTGCTGCCTTTGATACTGGGATTTCAACAAAGCCGCCTTCTGCGTCCTTATTGGGGATTCTCCACAGCATGTCAGGATTCTGCTCTGCAAACTCCAAGAAATTAACTGGATCGGTTACACCATCGGTGGCCTCTTCCTCATTCTCGTCATCTACAGTTTCTGTAGTCTCAATTGAACTATCTTCAGGTTCGGCTTCCTCATCAGGAGCCGCCTCAGGGGTCGGAGCTTGCGCTTCAACTTGTCCTGCTGGTGGAGCTGTACTTTCGCTTGGCGGGACGTTACGCTTGTTAGCGGCAATCATCGCGGCGATAGTATCGGCGGGGTTCACTGCACCAGTTTGCTCAGTGGCGGTCACAGGGTTTGTGATTACGTCTGACATATATTACACCATTTCGTTAAGTTGGGCTTTACCCAGTTTCTTAGCGAGATATTCATTCTTCTCCACGAAGCTAATGAAATCGCGCACCCCAGCAACATAATATGCGTTGCCAATTCTTTCAGAGTCATCCTTGGAATCTTCCAAGCGCTCCAACATGTGAAACCTATAAAGGTTAAACATCAATGCAAAATCTTCGTTCTTGAGAAGGCGGCTGGCGCATTCCCCGTTCTGAAGCACTAGAGTTTGTCGATTTACATGAGCCTCCTTGTATGAATCTGTGGCTTTCGTGCGTCTATTAAAGAAATCACGAATATCCTTTACTAAGCTTTTCATTTTCAATCCTTAATCAATTTCTACCGCAGAAAGTTTACCTGCTTTCATTGCTTTCATCTCGAAGAAGTTGTCCATATCAATGTCTTCAGCCTTCTTGACGTTCAACGCAGACACAGTTTGTGATTCTTGAGTCTTAGCGTTATTCAAATCAACTTTGGACTTAATTTCTTTCTCTTGAATGCCAGGTCCTTGTGCTTGTTTGGCTTGAATCATCTTGGCAGCTTCTTCCAATGTAGGCAGATAAGCATCGCAGTGCTTCACACCCAAGGCATACAAGGTATCTTCAAACGGACGACGAGCTTTGATAAACATCTCAGGAACGCTTGGGTCCAACTGACCAATAATTGCCGCAAAGCCTTGTTGGGCTTGCATAATCAACTGTTGGCGTGTCAAACGATTCTCGTCAGACATAAAGCCCAAGGCCAAATCCACGTTAATCATGTTGCGGTCAATGAAATCGAAGTTTTCCATGGACTTGGCATCCAAGAAACCAGCGCCGGGCAACATAGCTTCAGCCAATTGCTGAATGTTGTAGTCGTCAGAGTACTGAATCATGGTTTTCCACACGATATAGATCATGTCGCGCACACCGATAGCGCAGTTCTTGACCATTTCGTCTTGGATGAGCTGGTTTGGACCCATAGCCAGCTGAAGCTTGTAGCCAGAGTTGCCATCTTTCATCACTTCAGGATTGAGCGTGTCAGATGGGTTGGTCATGCCAAGCATACGGCTCGTATCTTGATCAAAACGCTCCATAGCGTCCTGAACATATGCAAGGTTGCCCTGCATAGGCTGGAACTCATAAACGTGCTTGGCAGCGTCAAATTTACGGTCCAAGATAAACATGGCAGACACGCCACGTTGAATCTCTTCGGCATCTACGAACTCAGGGTTAACACCAATCTGAGCTGTTGACGAGCGCATAGCAAATGCAATCTCGGCACGGTTGATAGCTGTCTTGTATTCCTGCAAAGGAACCAAACGCTCTGCTTGTGAGTAACCAAAGAAGTTACCAACAATAGGCTTGGGACACATTGTTGCCAAAGGAATGAAGTCGACTTCTTTGACGTACAAAATGTAGCCGCCAGAATAAGCAACTTCAATGATTTCTTCTTCGCCGTCATTGTCTACGTCTTTACGCAGCCAAGCGGTAGTAATCATCACAACGCGACTATAACGATCAGCACCTGCGCTTGCAATAACACCCTGTCCGGGTACGGGAGTGGAATCTCGCGCATGAAGGGCAAGATCATTCTCCAAAGCGCCAGCTTGATAAGCACCAGCAGGACCGTAAGCAGCATGATCGGCAAACTTTTCTAAGTCGATGTATGGGTACTGAGTTTTGGCCTCATGAATGGTCATGGGGTCATAAAAACCGCAGAAGTCTTGATTACGGATGCCGGGAATCGTTGGATTACAAACAAAGTAATGTTGAGCAACGTGCTTAATTTGGATGTTGGTCGAATAACCCGTCATCTTGTATTTAGCACGGTAGATTGTATTGTTGCGGATAGCGTCTTGCACTTCCTCGCCAGTAGGCTCTGTTGGCATACCAGATTCATCGCCCATCATGGTTTCTTGAGCGACACCTTGCAGATCAACGTCAATACGGCGCATCTGTTGTCTTTTTGCAACAAGACCCTTTTCAGCAGCCATGATTTCAAAGGAACGCAGTTGGTCTTTTGTGCCTTCGACTTCTTTGTACTGAGTAATCTTGTCGCGGATGGGTTTAATCATCACAACGCCGTTTTTGTGCAGCAATGAGTCTTGCGCCCAATCGCGGATCACAGCGTAAGAGTCGTTCTTGCTGTTGATAAAGTGCAAAGCCATCTTTGCAGCTTGTTGAGCGCCAGCAGAATCACTCTCAGAGAATCGTTCAAACTCAAAGTTCAGTTTGCCGTTAGGCATCAAACATTTAGTAATGACAGCTGTGGAATAGTCAATGCCGGGGCTGACAACTGGAGAGATGTAGTCAATACCGCGAACAGGTTCTGTAGAGTTAGATACAGCAATGTTGAGGTAGTGGTAGTCGCTCATTCGGTTGAGCGTGTTTTTGGCTTGAGTCAGTCGAAGGTAATCGACCATCTTCAAATAGGCTTCATGAGCCACTTGATACTCAATGCCTTTGTTACCGGGAGGACTTTCCAAGCCGTCTACAACAATATTCTGTTTATCTAACATGTCAAATCCTTCTTTTTCCGTTTAACGGCTGCTGCTGCAATTTTGGCTCGATGTTCTGCTGACAGAGGCTTTCCTTTAAAAGCATTTCTAAGATTCTCTTTATGAGCCTCAGATTTAGATTTGCCTTTCATGATTTCAGACATCTTTTTGCGAAAGTCGTCTGATCTTTTGCCAGCACCATTGGTGTTGCCAACCATTTTAGCTTTATGCTCTTCAGTAAACGATCTGCCTGTTAAAGCAATGCTAATTTTACGTTTTTCTTCATCAGGTCTAGCTCTTCCGCAAACGCCACCACCACCTGTTGTAATGTTTGCCAAAACAAAACCTTCATCTTTGTATTTTTGAATCCAAAAAATCTCACGTTCATTTGATAATTCAAACGTCAAATTTTCTTCAAGAATTTCTACTGAAAACCCATGTTTAGCAACAATGTTTTTCCAATAATTGTTTCGATTTTGTTTTGAAGTTTTGCGTTTGCCTTTGCCACGCCCAATATAAAACACACTGTTATCAGTGAGCTTTTTATGGACATAAACGTAATATTCCATTAGATTCGTTGGACCTTTCCCTCTAGGGGAGCAAAACGTCTTGCTTCAAATGTATTGGTTCGGCTAACAACTGATTCACCATGACCCTGTATCAGTGCAAGGATGCCAATCCGTGCGCTATCAATGTGGTCGTCCTTGCCAGTGAATTTACCATGGTCATCAATGGCGTAGTTACGAGCTTCGTCAAGAAACGCTTTACAGTTCTCGTTAATCAAGAAAGTTCCACGCTCCATACCTAGACGCATTATATTGATTCCGTAGGCAATGTGGTTTGTGACCTTGCCTTGGTCGTTCGGCGGGTTAAGGATTGCGCCCTGAATGCAGTTAAGACCATACGAGTCCTCGAACACTTCCCTAACAGATTGCTCCGTAAGCGTGTAACGACCCGCCGTGCCACCATCGTGCGGAAGAGCGATTGGGACGTTTTTGGATTCCTTGTCAAGAAGGTAATGAACGTATTCATCAGGCGTTTCTCCATTTGGTATGGTGATTTGCCTATGCAGGTAGATGACCTCTTGAACAGGGTCGCGAAAAAGGAATGAGATAACTGTCGGGTCATTTTTAATTCCCAAGTCAAAGCTAATCAGGCGTTCAAACTTCTCTTCTTTGCGAAGGTCAATGTCCACGCCTTTGTAAATGGGCCATTCCAGCAACGGGAAGACCACGCCTTTGCCAACCATAGGAATACCGTTGATACGGCACTCACGCTCCCACGGCATAAAGTCACGGCTCAATTGTTCACGCTCTTCTTTAGAAAAGAAAGGCTCACCCCATTCGTTCTCATACGGAATGTCATCCCAAGTCACGCGCACGTGGGAGTAGCCTTCAATCTGATCCCAAAACTTACGAACCAAGCCAGACAAGCCTTTCAGCGGGGTAAACGAGCAGATAACCTGTCCGTTTCGAGCTGCTGTACGGACAACAAGTTCTGAAAAAGTTTCATCTGGTGGCTGTTCATCAAGCACAACCAAGTCAAGCTCGAAACCTTGAAGGTGGCGAACCTGTTGTGTGTAGTTGCTGAAATAAAGCTTGGACTTTCCACCACTAACGTGCCAGATTTCAATTGAGAGGACGTTGGCTCCATCGGATCGGTAGGACTTGTCATCAATGCACTCCCTTGGTATTGAACCTGTACCGAGTTTATACGTTTGCTTGATGTCATCGCAGCCAAGTAGCTTTGATTGCAAGGTTTTAGCTACCTGTTCCCAAGATTCACCAGCAGACATAGCCACAATAGGTTTATCCCAAGTCTTACCTTTCCAATCAGGAGGGTATCGACCTGTCAGGTGATAGGCAGTCTCGTAGGTAGACGCAATGGTCTTGCCAGCACGGTTGGCAGCAATCATGCCCCTGCGAGCAAAGTGAGCGCCTGTCTCAAAGAACTTTTGTTGGTATGGGAATGGTCGAAACCATTTAAGTTGATTGAATTGCATTTCGTGGGCCAGCTTGACCCGTGCAATCATCATTTTCTTTTTCTGTTCATCAGAAAGATCGTTAGCGGCTTTTTTGCCCCCTGCCAATTTGACAAGGTACTTTAAAGCTCGGTCTTTGTAGATCGGCTGGATGTAATCACTAGCTTCACTTTTTGCCATATTGATCTCGTATGTTCAACAAGATATGTGCAGCTTGTGCCAGATAGTAGACTTCATCAGGCTGAAGCTTTTGCTCACTTTGAAGGTCTTTTTGCAACCACTCTAAGCTTTTACGAGCGCAAACTTCTGCCTGTCCAGACAATCTCTGCCGAAAAATAGCAGAGAAGTCTTCCATTTAAGCCCAAGGGTCAGCGATGTTCTTGGCAGTAGCGCGAACCATGTCTTTGTCGATCAGGCCCCAGATACCGCCACCCTTTTCACCAATGAGGTAGGTGTACAAACCTTGACCACGTTGAGTAAACGTGCCATCAGGGTTACGCATCACCAGCTCTTCAGTACGTGGGTCGATCCAAGAAAAGCGTTCTGGCACTTCTTGACCATACTTGTTGATCTTTGTACCGACAGCCACTTGTTCCAACGGACCCATAACCTGATAGGTCAGCAAGCCGTTGTTGTACTTCTTGAAGTTGATACCTACCTTCTTGTCAGACTGTGGGTCTAACGGGTGTGGCATGTTGGTAGCGCCAAAGAAGTGAACCAAAGCGTCATCAGGAGGCAGGTCTTTACTGCGCTCAGGAAGCTTACGCACCTCGTCAACAGGAATCTGTTCCTTGCGGTCTACATACGGATTCTCATTTGTGATGTATTCAGAAGGAACCTTCTTGCCTTCAAGGGCGTTCTTGGCGACCATGTACTGGTCTTCTTTGGGCTTACCAATAAGGTCAAGCGAAATCTGTGTACGGTCATACACAAACTGAGCAAGTTCTTTAGCCGTGGGTAAGTCGCCCTTTAGGGCCTCAATGTCATACGTTGCCATATCAATCCTTAAACTTTACTAGGGGTCTTGGGGGTTTTAAACTTGCCGCCAGCAGAAATGCCGTTGGTAGTTTGGTCGGACAAGTGACGAACAGTAAATGCTTGACGAACAGCGCCAGCCACTACAGCGCGGCGTTTGTTTTCACCAGCAAAACCATCCAGCTTGTTGTTGATGGACTTAGCGCCTGTCTTTTGGACTTGAGCGCCACCAGAAATTACTTTACCGTATCCAGACATATTTGCCTCACTTCAAGTAAGAAGAGTTCTTCATGTAAGCGTCATTGCAGCAATAGTCTGCTTTAGGACGAGACACTTGAACGGGTTGGTTACGACCATTTACCTTGCCGCCAGCAGCAGGAGCGCCAACGTAACCAGGAGCGTAAGCCGTAGAGCCTTGAGGACGGGTAACGCCAGTTGCGCCGCCAGTGCCAGTAGGCGTGTGCTTAGACATATTGCCTTTGCGGTTGGGCGATTGAGCCATTTGTGTAGGGGCATTGTTGCCAGAGGTATATCCACTCATTTGGAACCTTTCCGTTTGTGTTTGGCATCGCGTTTTACGGCATATGCAATTGCCACAGCTTGTTTCTCTGGCTTTCCAGCCTTGACTTCAGCTTTGACGTTTGATTTAAAAGCCTTTGCAGACTTTGACTGTTTCAATGGCATATCTTACACCTTTCGTAAAAACTTGAGAATCTTGAGCATGTGTTCAATAAACTCATCATATCCCATACCCATCTTCATTATGTTGCATGTTCCGCAACAAGGTAAGCAGTTTTCAAGCTCATATCCTTTTGCCGATTCTTTTCTATCTATTCCATTGCTAATGAAAGCTCCATTGCAATTATTAGCTTGATGCGTTGAAGACCCTTCTACTCCGCAATAATGACAAGGCTGCAATACAAGTTCGCGGAACTCATCTTTTGACAAAGAGAAAGAAAGATTGCGTTTTTTTGCACCATTTCTATAAGAAGCAAATTTTGAATTAAAACTTGCCAATCCTTGTGTTTTTTTGTTTAGGCCATCCTGCCTTGCACATCCACAAGAATAAACGCCTCTATGCTTCAAATTTGCAGCACTAACCACTTTCTTTGTGCCACATTCACATGTGACATTCCACATGGTTCTTCTTGGCTTGCCATCAACTCCGCCAGAATGACTGAACGAATCTATAGTCAATCTGCCAAAAATTTTTCCTGTTAAGTCTTCTCTTTTCATGCAAACATTATACATGAAAAATTAAAAGATTTATAACATTACACTTTACGAAGTGAATCCAAGAAGTCATCCATAGCACCCTCAGCCGACACATCCTCATCTTTGTTCACGTTTTGGATATGTTCAATGGAAATGATAGGAGCGCGGGAAGACTCAAACGCAGCCAGCTTATCAGCAATCCTAGCCTTTTCTTTGATGTCTAGCTCGTCAGAGTTCATGGCATGGATGAGAGTCTCCATGGCTGATGTCAGGGGCGACAGTCCTTGGCTGAGTCGTTCTTCGTTCAGCTTGTTAAACGTAGCGCCGTATTCAGTAACCTTGTTGATGATGGACTTAGGCCGACCAGCGGTATTACGGTTATCAGGATTCATGAACCCTGTGTTGGCATAGCTGCGCGGAAGCTTCTCACCAGAGGCTAGCTTCATGGCTTTCTTTTCTGCACGTTTGGCAGCAGCGTATTCACGGGCCTTACGTTTATTTTCTTCGGAAGAAACGTGGGAGCCTTCAGGTCTTATTTCGTCAAACATTTAACACCTTCTTCAGTACGGAGCCAAGCATAGGAGCCATTAACTGAGAACCCACGCTTCTTGTGAATCTTCATGAACCCATCGTGTTCAGCACGAATGGACGTAGAACATACAACAGGAATCCCATTACGGTATGCCCAAAGTATATGTTGGTCAATCATCTCATTAAGTAGACGTACACGAGTACGTACAGGCAAGCTAAGGTCAAGATGGTGGAACTTGGCATTCGATATTTCTTCGTTGGAGTAGGTTGTATAACCGCCCCGATCAAACCAGCAGAACGCAAGGAGCTTGTCAGAACGAGTCTTAGCAATCCCTACATCAACAATGTCGGTGCTACGGCACACAGCAATGAACTCACGACCCTTGTTGAACAGTTGTTCAGTAGTCGCAACAGTAACCCGATGTCGGAACACTTCCCTGCTGCGTGTGATGATCCCATCAGCCTCATGTCCAAACTGACTGTCTGACAGATTAACCATGTCCTCTACGTCATGCAGTGGATGAGCCAATGACCATTCCCAATTCGATTCCATACTATCCCCTTGCGGAGCAAGCCGCGCTATTTTCTATAAGGAAGATTTTAGGACAAAAAATTTTATATAGCAATTCGTTACGGGGGTTGTTGTCGGTTGGTTGGGGAAAGTTTTTAGAAAAAATTTGGGAATGGGTGAGTAGGCCCCTCCCTGTCCCTCCTGAATCCAGCCCTACCCTCTCCCTGCTTTGTGCTGATTGGTGCTGCACATAGGGAGAGCTGGCGATGCGATGGCGCTGCTCATGGCTGCGATGCGCTGGCGATGCTGCTGCTGTGCAATGGCTCTGCTGCTGGGCTTTCAACCTGTCCCTAATTGTTTTCAAGAGTTAACCTGTCCCCAATTAAGCCGATCGTGAGGGAGTCATCGCTTTTTAGTTTTATCTTCTCTAGCCTTTATCTCTCCTCCTCTATCTTCTCTCTTCTCTCCTATAGGTAGGGTAGAGACAGGCTTAGGGTTTCCTGTTTATTTATGCGGGTTTCAAGCTGGTTTAATAGAGGTGATGCTGGCTCTCTCCTCCTCTCTTATCTCTCTCTCATTACCTACATGCAGAGCAGAGACAGGCTCAGGGTTTCTTTCTTTCTTTTGCGCGAATCCCGATAGCTTGAATTAATCGATTAATCAAGTTACATAGAAATAAATGTCTTGCTGTATATTGTATTTTGGTTGATTTACCTATACACTATAGGCTCACCCATTCGGTGATTAACAAAGGAGCAAAGCAAATGATCAAATCAAGCATCCCAGTAATGACCTATGCACAGCTGATTGCAAAGCTAGAGGCTATAGAGAAAAAGACAGGTTTATATCTGTCTGATGTATGCGTAGATGCAGAAAATGCAGGTGCTAATCCATCTGATTACATGCTGTATGACTGTGCATTGTGTGCAGCAGAGGGTAGAGCAAGCGAGGCAGGTTTTGATCTGCACCAGCTGTATGAGCAGCTTGAATCTAAGTAAATCACCGTTTTTTTTACCTGTAATTCAATTCAATTTAAAGGGTTTCATATGTCGACAATCATTCTTTCCCCATCGCTGGCAGCTCTCACCGATGAAATCGGCTCTATTCGTTCAGAGAACAAACGCCTAGAAGCATTAGATAAACAGCTCACCGAACAGCTTAAAGCAGCTGGCGAGGGTAAGCATCTAGGCAACATCTACAAAAGCACTATCTACGCTGTAGATGCCAAAACCACTGTTAATTGGAAAGCCATCGCGATGCATTTCGAGCCATCGCGCCAATTGATCACAGCTCACAGCATTACAGGCAGCGCATCTATGTCTGCTCTCATCGCCAAAATCTAAGAGGTTTCATATGCACAAATTTATTGTCTCTGCTTTCCTTTTTGCTGCTTGGGTCTGTCTCATGCTCGCCAGTTTTGATGTTTTTACCAAATAAGAGGTTTCACATGAAAAAGTCACAATTTTTTGCTGTCTCTCAATTTCTCACTGATTACCCAGATGGCATGTCATTTTCTGATGTGATCGATGCTGTCGCTGCTGGCGATGATTCGATTACCCGATGGGAGATGGTAGAGAGCTGGTCAGCTGCTGATCTAGCAGAGGCTATAGAGATGTGCGAGCTGTCATTTTCTCGCGCTGTCGCTGATATCTTGAACGAATCAGAGCCATCCGATGCACTTAACCCTTATTTTGCTGACGTATCGCAGCAGCTCAAAGGTTTATCTATTTTCTCTACTAAATAAGAGGCTCAAAATGAAACGTAAAGTATTTAAAAATGCGCCCAAATTTGACATGTTGCAAGATTTCGCAGCTGTCATACAGACAGGCGATCAATTCGCCATTTCTCGCGCTTTGTATCAGCTGCAAGTCAGTGATGCATTTCAGGGTAAGAGCTGGCAGCTCAATTTTGCAAAGCTGGCAGATCTCTTTTCTGATGGTTTACCTCGTTTTTCTATCTTCGCAGCTGGCGGTAACTCTAAGCTACCTTTCGTTTCTTTCTCTACGCTGCCCGGCGTGACATGTCCCGGCGCTGGTGATTGCATAGATTTCTGCTACAGCTACAGAGCATGGCGCTTCGCTGCTGCTTTCTGTCGCATGGTTCAGAATGCATGGCTGATGCGTTTTAATACAGCAGCTATCGCAGCAGCTTTCGCAGAGATCGCAGCAAAACGTCCCGATGGTTTCGATTTCCGTTTATATGTAGATGGCGATTTCTCATCTGGCGCCGATGTTGCATTTTGGATGCATCAGCTCAATATCACGCCTACAGCTCGCGCATATGGTTACAGCAAATCGTTTGCTGCTCTGCTGGGTTTTGATGTTATCGGCCCATGGCCTATCAATTATCAGCTCAATATTTCAAGCGGTCACAATGCATCGCCATCTATGCTGTCATATGTCAAAGCTTTACCCATCACGCGAGGCGAATTTATCGCTGTCTCTATCGGGCGAAAGGTTAAAGGCTCTGAACATGGCACAGCTGCTGTGAATGAGGCGCTGCGAGCTGCCATGCCTGATACAAAGATTTTTCCATGTCCTGGCGCATGCGGTAGCTGTACGGGTAAGGGGCATGCATGCGGTATGCCACAGCTTAAAGGACGGGTAATCGCGATCGCGATGCACTGAAAGGGTTTAAAAATGACAGATTTTCCAAAAATACAGCGCGATGCAAAAATTATCAGCTGCTTTAACTGCTATCAAGATTTATTTGATTTTGAGGCGATGCGATCGGGAAACGCTATAGGGCGAGGCGCGTTTTATGCATGCTGTGAGAGCTGTGGCATGCGCTCGTTTTTTGATTTCATAGAGGCAGACAATGGAAACCTACAAAAAAACGCACAATGATTTTTTCTTGGCATGCGCCTATCTTCGACATGCTTACGGGTTAAAAAATCTGTCTTATGAGCACATAAAAAGTGGCAAATGGCTGACAGATCAAGAAATAAGCGATTTCACATGCGCCTATATGGCAGGATGTGAGCTGTAACCAGCTCTGCGCTGGTTTTTTTTGGTCTGTAGGTAGCTCATGAGGCGTGAGCCTGTCTGTGCCTGTCTGATGGTTTTTGCTGGCTGTGCTGCTGTGCCTGTCTGATTTTGTAGGCGATGCGATGGGTTTAAACGATGGGTTTAAGGGTTTAGGCGATGCGTTTACATGGAGGCATTTAAACGGGTTTAAACGGGTTTTTCTGGTTTAGTGTACTTGGGTACATGGTTTAAAGCTGGCTTACTGTGGCTCGATCTAATGCATTCTGAAACCATGTACAAAAACACATAGGTTTTTGACCAGCAACTGTACGAAACCACAGTAATACTGTATGGAACCACAGTAATACTTACAGGGAGAGGGTGCGGTTTGATGCTGAAAAAAGCGGCAATTCCACGCAACAACTAGTTATTGCGGAGACACCCCCCTCAAAAAAAATGGACCCTCTTTTTTACAGAAAAGTCCACAAGTTCTCACCCATGAGAATTTTTAAAAACGTAACAGGAATAGGGTTGTGTTGATCAAGTTAGCGATATTGTCCACCTCATTCTGAATTTCACTATCTTGCGGAAGAGCTTGTCTTGCCTGTTCAACATAGTCTTTCAGGGCCTCTAGCTCTTCCTTGCCTGTGGCTGCTGGTGCATGGTACATCTGAGGGAAGTCTGGTGTTTGATCAAACTTGCCCATCATGGCCTCTGCCAAACTGTCTACCAGTTCAGGCATCTCTTGGTAGAAAGTGCCTAAAGCTTGGTGTTCTGCATAGCTTTTTGTTGTCCAGTGCAGTAAGTGTGTGTTGGTTGCTGAGTGCAGTAAGACCAGCAGGAATTCACTTGCGTCATTCATCGTTTAGCTCCAATGTGTTTTAAGACTCGTTGGGCAGCTTCTACCTTCCAAGGCTTTGTACTGATTGTATCGGCTATGTTCCACCATTCGTTTACTTGTTTGTACCAAGCATTGTCAAAGATTTTTGCTTTTTCTCTCTTTGATGCAGGACCAGTATCAAGCCATGTATGGCACTTATGACAAGCCCACACACTCATGCAGTCATCAGCCTTTAGCCCACGACCTTTGCCATGAATAAGCTCATTGCTGTGTGCTGCTACGGTTGTACTACCTTCATCACCATCACAGTATGGATGGCATTCCAATAGGCATTTCTGGCCTTGTGCCAGCTTCAGTAAGTCAGGATCGCGGTACATGATATTCAACCTGTTTAATTGCCACATCTAGCACTGCCACAATTAATCGCATTGCCAAACCTATACCAATACCCAAAAGTAAAAAAACAATATCGCTCATGACATTGCCCTTGCTTCTACACGCACGTTGAACTGCTGTGTCTTCCAAAACTCAAACTTCAGCTTGGCAGCTTCCATGCGCCACTTGATCTCATGCTCTACAGCCACAGCTTCCTTCAGCCCTTGCAGCAACTCTACATATGCTGGGTGAGCGTAGGCATAAGCTTCTTTGGCTCCAAGCGTACCAACCTCTTCCGACATCAACATGGCCTTCTTGCTCTTCAAGAAGTTCTCAAGGTACGTTGTTTGCCCCTTGGCCTCTGCGTATTTAGGCGCGTTGTCTCGGATGTAGTCAATACATTTCATTGCTTCGTCATCAGTCATTTCTTTTCCTTTTGTTTTTTACCACCACCACGTTTGCGCCAGCCACTCATGTGTTCTCCTTTATGCCGTGGTCGGCTTCGTCAAGCTCTCTGTGGATTTGCGCTACCTTGTTGCTTGACAACCAATGACGTTGCCCGATCTCAAAATACTGCTCATCCGTCAGCCCTACCCACGGCTTCTGTGCTGGTTGTGGTGTGGTGTAGAGGGGTCGCCATTCGTAACGGATATGGTCACAAGCCTCTGCTCTTGCCTCATCAATGGTTTTATAACGGCATGGATACCAATTTGTCCATTCGGTTACTACACCATCTTGCATCCGTCTTGCTTGTCGTTCTTGCCACGCCACAGGCTCACCCTGCTCTTGCTTGGATAACTTTTCTTGCAATTCATCACGCTCAACTTTCACATCGCAATAGTTTTGCCAAAGTTGCATCATTGATTGATTGCCAATTTGTTTAAAGAAATCTTCCTTTTGCTCTTGCTTGGCTAGTGCTTCTTCTAGGGCTTTGATGGCATCTTGAGTTTCTTCCCAAGTTTGACCATCGTAATTTTTCAATGCCTCAAGCGCCAGTGTCATTGCTTCTTTTGACATGGTTTTTTTCCTTTAATTTGTCTTCTGCCCATCTTGCGCCCTGCTTAAACGAATAGTGATAAGCGCCCACAACCATGTGATGGTCTGTTTTTCTTATTTCTTCTTCTGTCAATCCATACCACATACGTTTCTGATCTTTGCAGTTGTCGTAACCAGATTTCCAAGCCCTATCCAAATCGTCTGAGCCATAAACACCAAAAGGATATTCTTTTTCCTGTTTGGCTATGGCTTCATCTAACATTCGGATTGCCGATCTTGCGTCTTGCATGGCATAGTGGTCGTGTTTGATTGCAAAAAATCTGCCTTCAGTTTGAGCAACCAATTCTTTTAGCGCATATCTTGCTAATTCCATTGCATCTTTATTCATGGCTTTCTTTCTTTTCTTGCAAATCTCCAACAACAACTTGAACAGCGTAAAACTTGTGCATCTTTACAGGTTGAAGTCTTTGATTGTTTTGTGAATTGAAATATCTTTTTGCCTTGTTTTTTGACTTGGCAAAAGATGAAACGTGCAAAAGTTCGTCACCGTCTTGCGTCAAGTATGAAAAACAAAAGCCGTTTAATATTTTGTCTTTATCTTTCACAGCGGAGCCTCTGGTAGTTGTGCGCGTTGTTGTTGCGCGTATTCTTTGATCTGCTTGGTAGTCCAAGGTGTAGGTGGGCAGTTAGGGAAGGGCCACATATCAGAACCTCCACAAGTAAACAGCTAATACCACCCACAGGCACACGCCCAGCGCAAAGAACGCCTTGTCTTGCCAACGCTGCTCAGGTGGATACCACCACTGTGCGTTCTCTATGTCGTTAGGGAATGCTTCTTGTGTTGTCCTTGGGTAACAACGTGTTGTCGGGAAACCATACTTGTTCATTTCAATTCCTTTACATATGTTTGTCAATCAACCTCTGAACTCCTGTTCGGATGTCTCCATCACCTAACTCTCTAAGATTCATTGTCTGAATGTTATTTAACTTGATGTCTACTGTCAACCCCTCTGTGCGTTTTTTTGGTCTACCAGCACCTTGTCTAGCTCCACCCCAAGGTTTTCCGTTGCTTTTTGACAACCTCTTGGCTTCTTTTTCAAGATTTTCAAGTTCAACCCAGTTAACAAAGTGGTTCATGGCAACACCTCACTCACTTGCACATCTACACCAGCCTCCGCTGAGTAGGTCTTGACCACACGAGCAATGACAATCTGTGTGTCATCCAAAAAAACGATGTCGTTCATGGCATCTGCTACTGACTTAGCCACGTTATCCCAATCAGGCTTCTTGGTAGGCCATTCAGAACCGTTTAAACAGGCCTCAGAGCGCTTTTTTGGGTATGACTTAGGCACAGGTAGCCTGATGATGAGATCGAGCTTTACAGGGCCTTCTAGCGGTGGGCTAGAACCCATGGCTTTTATAGCTGCTTCCTTGACCAATGTCTCGTATGATTTTGTTTTGGCATCGGTGTAGGTCTGGACAAAGTTGCCAAACCTGCGGAACCGTGGACGACCTTTACCGTGCGGTGGACCATCAATGGAGAAATGAACCATGAAGGTCATGCTGTCTCCAATGGTTCAATACGGCGCATCTTGTTGTGTACGTATTCATTGGCTATGTCTGCCAAGGCTTGCTCCATCAACTTGACGCTACAGTTCTTGAGTTGTTCATCATGAAGTTCAATGATTGTTTGAATGATCTTGATCTCTTCACCAGTAAACAAGAACTTCTTGCCACTGACACCACGCTGGGCCATGTTGAAGATAGCGTCTTGAGCTTGGTGAATCTCAGGCAACCAATCTCTACCGAGTTGACGCAAGGCCAACGCTTCAACCATGTTGACCATGTGAATCAGCATGTCTACGTGTTCTTTTGTGCCACGGCCTTCTCTGATCTCGTCAAATGCAGCATGATTACGAAGTAACAACTTCAAACCAGCGTCTGGTACATCAGCTACCTTCTTAAACCCAGAGATGATGTAGTTCATGGTGTCAACTCGGATCGGTTTTGGTTTGTATTTCTTTCTCATCTTTCAACTCCTTGAGCTTCGCTGCAATTTCTTTTCCTATTCCAATCCATAGACCAACTGAATCCGCTTCCAGCTCCTTGGTCCTCCAACGTGCTTGACCTAACGTAGCAGGATTGAGTGCCATCCTCGCGTAGTGTTCCACTAACTTTTGGCGTGAGTTGGTTAATGTCCAAGTCTCCTGTTGCAAAGAGAGCTTCATTGATCTTCCCTTGTGAAAAGTACATCCCCAACTTTACTTGGTTTAGTATCGCGTGTGCCATGCTTTTATTCATTCAATTCCTTTCGACCACAGTTATCCTAGGGTGGATAGTGGGGTTCTATCCTTTCCTCTCCAGACTCTTTATTGCATTAAATACACAAAAAGCCCCAAGTGCGCATGACGGATTAGTTCACTTATACACAAGGCCTAGTTTCCACCTGAGTTACCTTGTGCTTCAACAGTCGCCTAATCAACGCTGTTCGCCTTTTTCACAGGGGTGTAACTGTGTGCGGTGTTTCTTGACTTGCCACCCCATGCAGGGCCTGTAACGTAACGAGAGTCAATCGGTCACCGTAGAAACAAAAAAGCCGCTTAGTACAGTATTCGGGTGGAAACCTACTGAGAGGTCTCAATAGGCCAAATACTGTCTTAAGCGGCTTCAACTGTTGTTTTCCACGACAACGGTTTGGATTCTATATCAGTTAATGTAGGTTGTTATCAACTGTTATAGATTTTTTTAGCTGCCGTAGCTTTTCAGCAACATCTACTGGCATTGGTACTGCCTTTTGTTTGTCAGCATCCATCTTTGCCAAAGCAGGGTCCTTGAAGTTGACATTGACCGTGACAGTCATCTCAGGCACTTCAGCCCCGTCCCAACGCATCTGGTTGATGTAGACCAAAGGTGCAGGGATAAAGTCGCCATTGGCCTTCTTCCATGCGTCTGTAGTCTTCATCCATACAACGTGTTTAATAATTTGATCAGCCTGAGTATCCAACTTCAACTTATTCCATTTAGCCAAGCAAGTTGATTTACCGCCCTTACGGACAGATTTAGGCCATGCATTCCAGAAGTCTTCAAAAGTCATTTCAATTCCTTAGTTAAACCACAGATAGAACCCGTGGAGGATGCCGATAGGGAAAAAGATAGCACCAGCTACCAAGAACCCCCAAAAGCCAGAAGCAAAGCATGTGAAGATATGAGTCAACCATGCAACAAAACAAAGTACGCCAATAAATTCACCCATTAATGTTCTCCTGTAATGATCTTGGGGGCTTGTTCTTGGGCTTGTAGTTGACTTACAAACTCAACAAACATTTTTGCAAGGGTGCTGGCTCCTGAGTCATCAGGTGCATCAGAAACAATACGGATACCCAAAGTACCGTCTTTTTTGTCTGTCAGGATGATGTTTACTTCACTCATTTTTGTACTCCAATTCCAATAGCAATTCGCAGTAATGGATGACCTTACGGATGTCCTCTGCACCATTCTTTTCTTTGTGACGGGTGATGTACTTGACTACATTACCTTCGCAGAATCCAAGGTTGTTGGCATAGATGTAGACGATAGGTTGGATAGCCTTTGACTTGTAATGTTGACCGCCTTCTTGCTTGGTTAAAACTGTTTTAACGGTCTCTTCTGCCACATATCCTACGTAAGAACTTCCAGACCTTAAACATGAAAGACATGGGTCTTTTGTTCCTGCAAGTACCTTATTTGCACATGTATTGCATTTAGACATCACTGCTCCTTGACAAAGATACCTTCGGCATTCATGTAGCCCCAACGATTCGATTTTGGTTTTGTAACCGCATCGTGTGGAGTCCACCCGTTTCTAACTCGTGCTTTGGCACGGTTGTAATTTGTTCCTAAAGTCATACAAGCCTCTCTCATTGACATTTCAATACCATTGATAAAAAGAACAATAGTTGAATCTCTGTTCAACTGCTGATCTCTGTTTGTCGCCCATCGACAATTTTCTGGAGAGTAATGTTTTGAGTTATCAATACGCTCCAAAGACATTCCAGATGGGCGCTCACCCATGTCCGACAAAAAAACTTCAAAAGACTTCCAGCGATCAACTGGAGTTCTTGTCTTGTAGTACTCGAAGCTCTTATGTGATTGGTCTGTGCAACGTTGCCACATAGATTTCCAAGATGTATAAGTTCGTGTTTTTGTTAAACCATGTGTTGTGTTGGATTTTTTAACACCATCAACCATCAAGCAACCACAGCTTTTTGTGGCCTCTTTAATGAGGCGGCTTGATCCAATGTAATGATCTAGCGTTTTTCCACAATCACATCGACATTGCCAAAACTTCCCAGCTTTGCCATCACGACTAAAAGGACCATCAATAACAGTCAATTTGCCACTTTTAATACCAATAAGATTTTGAAAAACGCCGCGCATCACTTGTCCTTATAAAAGATACCGTCAGCTCCCATTGTACCCGATCTATCCTTGATCTCGTTGTAAGCAGCTGCCAAACAGTCTGTCAGATTTACATCCAACAAGGCACAAATGTTGATCAAGCAAACGACAGTATCACCAACAGCATCAATGGCCTCTACACGGTCTTCATTGACGATGGCCTCACGCAGCTCATTAAGCTCTTCACAAGCCTTGATCCACTGTGCCAAGGGTGTGCTGTTAGGAATGATCTTACGGGCCTCAGACCATTGAATAACTTTCATTTCTAAGTCGCTGTAACTACTCATTTCTTTTCCTTTTCTTTCTTGCCAAAAATTTGATCCCAGTTATCCCGAAACTTCTCAGGGTTGTGGATGGGACGGGGTGAATCGCCTTTACTCATAGGTCCTCCAGTAACCAATCTACAACGATGTAAACGATCAGAATGCCCATTTGCAGTCCTGACAGATGCGGTACGACAGTGCAACACCCCAAGCCATGCCAAACACAGCACACAAGATGCGGTATGTCTCAGTCCATTCCACTGGTGACCAGCTTAGTGAAATGAAAGCAAACATTGCATAGACAACAGCCCATGCGATAGGGAAGCCAACCATGTACCGCATATCACTTCTCCGTAAAGAGTTCTGGCATCTTCTCTTTGAGCTGGAACAAACGCAGCTCAGGAATCTTGCCTGTTTTCTTCCACTTATAGATAGCTGGAGGCGTAACACCCAAAGCTTTGGAAACCTTATACAAGGTTGTTTTCTTCATTAATTCTTCTAGAGTCATATAGTTCCTTAGTTGATGAATCTGTATAGTAAACCATCCGACAGCATGTAGTCATTGATTTTGTCTATTGAGTTTGAGTTGTTGATTAAAACAATTGTTTGGACAATAACATTGGTTGATGTACATTTACTTCACACCAACAAACGGTGTTAATTTAATGAAAGGTAATGCAATGGACTATTTGACAGCGTGGAGAGATGGGCATGAAGCAGGTATGCGCCTAGTCCTCAAGATAATTAATGACCTTACAGGCCACGACTTTGAGAAGTCATCAGATGTGATCTTGTACATCAAAAAACTTGAGGGGGATGAGAATTTCTCTTTCCCAGAAGTTCATGAAGTTAAACAAGAAGTCCCAGCCAAGAACAATGAACTTTCAACCAAAGAAGAAAAGTTTATTGACGATTTGTCGGACAAGATTGCTTTGAAAAACTGGATGTGGAGTTGATATGAGCTTTTACCTTTACATGCCATGGCTTGGCGATGACTACTGTGATGTTGACGTTGAGTACGACATCATTGACGGCGACCCTTCTGTGGGCTTGCGTACAGACTATGAGTTCTCAGTAACTTACATCAACGAAAACGGTCTAACAGAAGACTTCACAGAAAAACTAACTGAAGACGAGATTGCCGAAGTGATCGAAGCAATTGAGAAAGACATCGAGGAATCAAATGGAATGGTCTGAAAACTATACAACTTGGAATCTGAAAACAGGCCAGTATGTGCGACACATCAAGTTTGACGACATCAAGCTGGTGTTGTACTACCACCGCATCTACGAGAACATGTTTAGCATTGACGAGATTCACACAGTCGATGGCACAAACATCATCAACTTAGTGCGTGACAGAGTAATTGAACGGTTGGAAAATATATTGCAAAGGGAATCCAATGAAATCTAAAAGCTTGCTAGACATGTACAAAGAAGAGTTCAGCATGTCAGATGATCGTTTCTGCGAGTGCTGTTTAGTACTTGAATCCACCAACGGTTGCGACTGCGACCAACGCGCTTGGCGCACATTTGACGAGCTGGATGACGAATCTCAGATGTGTCTGATCAATCAAGAATTTGACTTAACGAAAGAAATTAAATGAACGTCTATCAAAAACTAAACGAGGCTCGTGAGCGCTTCCACAAGGCCCCCATCAAAAAATCAGGTCTTAACAAGTTTGCTGGTTACAAGTATTTTGAGCTGGGTGACTTTGTTATTCCTGCTTTAGAAATTTTCAAAGAAGTTGGCCTGACATCTATCATTAGTTTTACCAAAGACTATGCTGATATGCGGATTGTCAATGTTGATAAACCTGAAGAAGCCATTAACATTTCTTCACCCATGTCTACGGCTGCTTTAAAGGGCTGTCATGAGGTCCAAAACCTTGGAGCAGTACAAACATACCTGCGCCGCTATTTGTGGGTTGCAGCGCTTGAGATCGTTGAACACGATGCGCTTGATGCCACAGTAGGTAAGAAGGGCGATGGTCCAGTTATCACTCCGAAGGGCGACATCGGCAACGACATCCCTGACGATGAGAAAGAGTTCCTCATGGAGATGGCAGCATCTTGTGAGAGCTTGGTAAGCCAAGGTAAAGCAGCACAAGCCAAAGCAATGGTTGATGAGGCGGCACTGGAAGCTGACCAAAAAGTGTGGTTGTGGGGTCAACTGACTTCCACTACCCGTAGTGCGATCAAAAAGGCTCAATAAGGATTAAATATGGCAGCGCATCATGGTCTTAGCTATCACCCTTTATATGGGCGTTGGAATGGAATGGTCCAGCGTTGCCATGACAAGAATCATGTCAGATATGCCAAGTATGGCGGTAAAGGAATCACAGTTTGCAAACGCTGGCTGAGTTTCCCAAACTTTCTGGCTGATATGGGTGAACCTCCTGTTGGGGCATCAATAGAAAGAATTGATAACTCAAAGGGTTATTCACCAGAGAACTGTATTTGGGCTGATTCGTCAACTCAAATGCGGAACACCTCAAGAACCCGATTGATTGAGTTCAATGGAAAGACGCAGTGCGTAACAGATTGGGCGAAAGAAATTGGAATTAAAGAAGCGTCACTAAGAGAGCGTCTTGCAAAATGGCCTCTTGAACGTGCGCTAACACAATCTAAATCAATGAATCAAGGAATGAAAAATGGCAGAGTTTGACAATACTAATAGGGGTGTTCTTTTCAACAACAAAGACAAGAAGACCCAAGACACCCACCCTGACTACAGTGGCTCCATTAACTTTAATGGCGTTGACTGCTGGTTAAGCGGCTGGATCAAGGAAAGCAAAGACGGCAAGAAGTTCTTCTCCTTGTCTGTTAAGCCAAAGGAACAGCAAGCTCGTCAGGTAGCCCAGCCAACGCGCAAGGCTCCTGTCGAAGATTTGGATGACGGGTTAGATTTACCTTTCTGATGTAACGGGGGATTGTTGTGCAGTTAGATTTGTTTGACTTTCCCCCTCCTCCAATGAACCCCAATAAAAACCCAATGGCCCCCGATTGCTTTCGTGACTACAACCAGTATTCAGAATGGCTAGGTCTAGCAAGACAAGCCAAAGAGCAGTGCAACATTTGTGAAGACTGCACTCAGGAATACAAGCTGCAAATGCTTGGTCAAAACAGATGCCATGAACAATGGAATTCAATTCAAATAGTGATGCAAAAGAAGGTAGCCCCTTTATTTGTACAAGTAAAGAAAAACGAGGAGATAGAAATTGACAGACTCAAGTGGTAAACAAGTGGTAAATGCTTTTCAATGGAAAGAGTACATGGCTGAAGAACGAGCCAAAATGCCAAAAACAAAGAAGATGGCAGACCCCACAAAAATCTCAATGTCAGTTTCGCGCCAGCGTGAGAAGTCCAAAGACAAGTTTGGGACTATCCCTTGGTTAGTAAAAACAGAAGCAATGCTCAAGCCAAGAGAGTTCTTGGTCTACAGCCGAGCAGGCACAAAGTAAAGGATTGATATGTCAATAAAAGACGCATTCAACAGCATCTTCGGAACTCCAGCACACAAGCTGGTACGCACAGAAGACCCCGTAACCTCACACGTTGCAGCCAATAGCATTGACTCAGCCACCAGAGAGATCATGGTCTACGAGGCCATAGCTTCCTTTGGTGACGATGGTTGCATCTCTGACGACATCTTGGACCTGTTCCCCTTCTTTCCGTACAGCAGCATTACAGCCCGTTATTCGGCTTTGAAGAGGAAGAGGTTGATCGAGGTGATTGGAAGCCGTGTAGGGCGTTCTGGCAAGCCTCAGGGCGTAATGCGAGCCAAGCCTTTAGCTTAGGACAGCAATAGCGTCTACCGTGTGCCTCACTCGGTCAACTAAACCAATAGTCCCACCATTGATTTTCTTTGTTAAGTTAATCCATGTGGGACGACCATCGTTATCTACTGGTGCGCCAGATTCAGCAAGCTCATTGCAGTTATGGGTTGACCAGAACCAACCTGCCGTCAGTAGGGCGTACTTGGGTGTACGTACCAATTCTGGTTCCATCACAAAGTCAACGCCCAAGGCTTTGCCAGCATGGAAGAAGTTTGCATGGCCTGTCAGTTGGAGCGCACCCGATCCACGGAAACGATACCCATCACCTGATGCTTCGTCCCTGTTTCCCATACGGTTTGCGTAAACGCTGTTGGCAATCTTCTTAGGATTTTTCTCGTACTGCTTGGCAAACTCAAGAGTAGGGAAGCGCTTAGGCCACAGCTTCATCAGTGTCTCAGCACGATAGTTGAGGTTCTCTTCAAACATTTTGAAGTTACCGCACTCATGCCCACATTGACCAAGGAAGGCCGCTTGCTGTCTAACAGTACTGATGTTGAAACGCTCAAAGGTTTCGTTCAAGGGTCCTGCTAGATCAGGATTGATATGGAGCTTGGTTAGTTGTTCAGCGGTTACCACTCATTGTCTCCTTCACTTGGTTGTAGCGGTCGATGCAGGAGTTGAGTTCGATGATGGCCCTGTCTCCTTCGGCAACGAGCCTGATAAGGTCTTCAACAGTCTGTCCGTCAAATTCGGCTCTCTCTTTACCATCGTTGCCGGGAGCGGCGGAACATCCACTCTTGGAGGTGATGGGGATGTACAGCCTTGGACGGCTAGCAATAATCCCAGAAAGCTTAGTTTCAAACTCTTGTTTAACAGTGGCATCTTTTGCATCTTGCTCATCCTTCTTTGCGTTCATTTCCTTGTTCAGACGCGCTATCTCCAACGCATCCTCTGTCTCTTTTAATACATAGCCGACATGGTGGCCGTAAAAATATGCAGAAACCGCGACAGCTATAGCTCCCAAAATCATCCAAGGGTTCGGCATCATCGTTCTCCTGCTCTAGCTGCGGCAATCTCTGCTCTGACATCATCGGACTCCAAGTGAGTAGGAGGCGTTGTAGGAGGAGGTGGAGGAGTCCACGACTCATCTAATGCTGGGTTGACCCATACAGGCAAAGCACCCGATGGGTCATTAGGCTTTGGGGGCGTTGTACTCCCAGATGGCGCTACATATTGTGTAGCAGCTTGAACACCCTTCTTGCTCATCACGCCACCAATACCACCCACCACCAGAAGAACAATGTCGTTCAACATCTTGGTGTAGGCAATGTCAATAGGAGCCATTGACTTGATGGGCTGGACAACAAAGGTCACAGAGTACAAAAGAGCAAAGACGATACCTGCAAGGATTAGCGTCACAACAATGACGACAAAGCCCCATACGTATGCTTCAATCTCTTCAGCGGTCAGACGAGGCTTGTGGTGCTGGTGGTTCAACTTTCTTCTCCAATACAGGTGCTACAAGATATTCAGGACAGGTTTGGGTAAACAGGCAGCGAGGCTTTTGGCACTCAGCTAGATTGAAGTTGTCAGGGTTTTGGCAAGCGTACCGATAGCGGTCCTCACAACCTGCCAAGCTACTCAGAATCGCTAGGATCAATGCGAATTTTTTCACGTTTTCTTTCCTTTTCTTCTAGACGCAGTACAAGTGCATCAACCTTTTTGATTTGAACATTGGTGTGCAAAATAGCAAACGACAACAACATGATGCAGATCAGAATCAATGTAACGACTGCTACCCATAGCCAGAATTCTTTCATAGAGTTAAATACAGTCCAATCAGCTCCAGTAGTCCTACCAACACTGCCGTTGAGTAGATTAGCTTTGCGGTCAGTATTTCCTTTCGGTGCTCTTGTTGCCATGCGTTATCTCGTTCTTTCTTGAGCTTTAACTCACGAGCAACTTCCTGCTCCTCCAAAATCTCGTCATACTTCTCAAGAAACTCTTGGTACATCGCACCAAGACCTAACTCTTGCGGCGTACCGTAGATCATGGCTTGCTTGAGTTGCTTGTTCAACTCCTTCATCTGCCACTGCATCTCAATACGGTCAATCGCACTATCGGCAACCTTCTCTGTTGTCAGAGCTTCTTCTTCAAGTTCTCGGCAGTGCGCTTTTAAATGTCTGATGGCCTCAAAGTACACCTTCAGATTTTCACAAATCTCGTGTACGGCTCTGGCTTGGAATTCCTCATAGCTTAGTTCTGGCTCAGGCTCATTTACCTTTTTCTGCGTCTTAGTAGTTGCAGCTTTTTCCACAACCGCTGGCGCTTGGATGACTGGCTTTTTATCTTGTTTTCCAAAGAGTCCTGTAAGCCATCCCCAGATGCCTGTGACTTCTTTAAAGATGGCTTTAGCGTCAGCCACGCCGCCTTCAACTTGCTTCTTAAACTTTCCAATTTCAGCCTTGCCTTCGGAGAGCATTTGGCAACCAGCACGAATGGCGCTGACTGCACTCTGAGCCATAAGGAGAAGACTGATTGGGTCCACATCACTTTTTGCGGAAGTCTTTGTACATCAAGTAGATCTTGTGGACGATCAACAAGAATGTATAGATCAAGGTCATCCAAACAAGCAAGTCACTTACTTGGTAACCCATAAAGGTAGCCAATGAGATGCCTACGGGTAGAGCCGCCTTAGCAGCTACAGCGGTGGTTGTTTCGTGATCGTTTGTCATGACTTACCTTTGATATGCAGCAGGAGGAGCAATACCTCGACCACCGCCTACTTTACGACCTTGTTCGGCAGCACGAAGAACACGAAGGTCTTCTGGAGAAGTGCCAAACACTTGACTTGCAATCATACCTAATGGGCCTGTAAGAGCGCCAGCAAGATCAGTTGCATAACCACGAGCCATCTGCGTATCACCTTGTTTTACAGCAGCACCACCGCCTTCAGCAGCATTAGCAGCGTCAGCAATAGCCATCAACAAAGCAGCAGGGCCACCAGCCTTCAAAGCGGCAGGTAATTGATTTTTACCTCGTATCATTTTGCCTTCTTGGATTGCAACAGATGTACCAAGAGGTCCATGTGTTCCACCTTTAGGCTCAACTGCACGTAATCTTTCAAGCTCTGCGCCAAGGGCAGTCGTTGGAGGAACAGCATTGATGGCAGGTGTAAGCGTCTTGTTATAGAACCCTTCGTTGCCACCATGAGGGCCAGCAAGATTACCTTGATTAACTTGTTGAATGATGTCTTTACGAGTCTGTGCGCCATAAGTGTTGTACAGGCTGTTATCGCCTGAGCCAGCACCAAGAATGGCAAACTGGCCTTTACCTTCTAGCTGTTTAGCAAGGTCAGGAAATTGTTTTGCAAAAGCTTCAGCACCTGCACGACCAGATGGACTCATGCCTTCGGGATATTGAATGTTGCCACTAGCATCACGAGTAAATTTACGAACATCAGACGCGCCAGATTCTTTTGCAGCTTGTGTCAGGTTCTTGTTTTGTTCGCTTTTCTCAACAAGCCCTTTATCATTAGCATTGAAGCCTTTACCAACATCAGTAGTTGTGTCTACGCCTGTTGGAGTCTGAGTAGCAGTTGCTTCTTTGGCAGTCATATTGGCCTGTTGAATGGCCTTCTCTGCTTGTTGATTAGCCATCAAGCCATCATTGCCAAACTTCTCTTTGCTGAAATCACGCAATGAACCATAAACTTTTTTCAAGCCTTCAACACCAGCTTCACCAGCCTTTTTCAAGCCAATACCAGCACCATAAGCAGCAGCACCAGCAGTAACTAAACCTACTGGAGTAGTAAAGAATGTAGGAATCTGTGTTTCAAAGTCACCAAACTTAACATCGGACATGCCAGCCATGCTGCTGGCTTTTTTCTTTGCTTCAAAGTCTTCCTTCATTGCATCTTTACCAGCAGCAAACTCTTCATTATTTTTTGCAGTAGCTTGATCGGCAGACGAAGGAGGAGAAACAGCGGCAGAGGCGGGGCCTAATTCAGACTCAATTTCTTTGTCTGTATAGCCTTGTGCTTTAGCAGCTGCAATAAATTTATCTCTATCTAAACCCATGATTAACCCCCAAACTGTTTTTTCAGGTCAGACAATGATTGTCTTGCTGGCGGTTTTTTAGCTTCATTTGAAGAAGATTTTGTATCTGCTTTTGCTGGTGCTACACCGCCGTTGGCTTGCTGTTGACCAGTAGGAGCAGGCGTATTAGACTTCCTAGCTTCATATTCTCCACCCATCACTTTGTCAATTTCATTAGAGTAGAAATTGCGAATAGCTTTTGGAATTTCTTGCTTTAAGTAGTTAGCGCCAATCTCACCGGGCATAGGCACAGTATTTGTTTGACGATGGCCTTCCATTGCATCACGTCGATACTTGATGTACTGATCCATTTGATCAGCATTCTGCATACCTTGCAAAGACTGAGCCATTACTTGAGCTTGTTTGTCCACAAAAGAAGCGGACGTAGGCAAAGAGATAAACGATGGCTTGCCATACTTCTCTGTAGCAACAGCAACTTCACGGCCCATGTTTTGACTGTTTTCAATCACACGGCGCAAGCGTTGTGCAGCCACTGGATTAAGTTGTCCAAGTCGCTCCGCTTCAGCAATACTTGCCATTGTTTGAGAAGCATTTTGAGTTGCTTCTTTAGTGACGTTTTCAGTATCAGTTTGTTGCTTTAGCTTGTTCAGGCTTACGTTGTAATTTTTATCTTCGCTTGTACCGTTTTCACCTTTGAATCGCAACACAACACCAACAGGAACGCCTGTAGCTGCTGAAATTCTTTGATCTACCTTGACAGACTCACCCTTGCTGGCTGCATCTTGAAGGCTGTTTAAAACGCTTTTCCCATTAGACGAAGCATTGGCTTGACCTAATGATTGGCTAACTGAACCAATGATCTTGTTGTACAAAGGTGCAGGAATATCACTCTTCAATTTATTGAGAGTGTCGTAGTTTTCAGAATGAAACTGTTTATGGTTCTGAGTCAATTGATACCAGTTGTTGGCAGACTCTTCATCTTTACTCAAAGCTTCTTGGCTTTGCTTACGCATCTCTTTTTCGGTCTGACCTTTAAGAGTGTTGTCCCAAGCAGAAATACCACCAACACGGTTAGCGTACTCTTCTTTAGTAATTGGCTTACCTGTTTTGCGATCAGTGTAAGAAACTGGCTCACCTAACTCGTTGACTTGCTCTTCAATCTGATTGCCAGCGTTATCGTAAGTAATCTTGGTGCTAACAGAGCCACCAGTAACTTGCAACAAAGCACCTTTCTTGTCGCCCATAACGTAGGCAATAAGAGCGTTACCCCATTGAGGGGTATCTTTGATTGTTTTGAACTGTTCAGCAAATGCCAAACGTCCTTCTTGCGTAGCAACACCGCCCTTTTTGTCGATGGGGGCTGCAAGATTATTTAGTTTTAAAGCGTTTTGTTCAATTGTCTTTGCAGCTTTAATTGCAACCTCAGATGCAGGAGTTCCTATGTTGTCTTTTGCAACTTGGATCAATCCAGCAACATCGCGATTAGCAATAGCATCGTTCTCCCGCTGATTAGGCGCTTGTGCAACAACCTCAGCGACAACAGGCTCAGTTACAAGAGCAGGTGCTTGAGCTACAGTGTTAGGTGCAACAGCGCCAATAGGAGCTTGTTGTTGGTTAATTACTTCTGGAGGCATATGTAGTCCTTATCCCATCATCATTTTCATGGCAATTTGCTTCAAGAAATCTGAATTGCCATCAGATCCTTGTGATGAACCCATGCCGGGAACAAATTCAGATGCGGCTTTTTGTGCAAATTGATTTTGATTGGCTTGATCGCCGCTATCTACGCCATGCCATTCATTGTTTAAGATTTGATTTCCTAAATTAGAAGGAGCTGGAGTTGTAATTGGTGCTGGAATTATTGCAGGTGCATTTGGCACAACAGCATTTTGAATAGTGGGAGCAACTGGAGCAACTGGAGAGCTTGATTGAGGCGGTGGCATGGCTGGCCCCATGGCATTTGGACTTACTCCATACATGTCATTTGTGATTTTAGGAGCCGAGTAACCCCATTGACCTTGATCGTTCTTAGCAAAACCTTTGTCGTTAAGGAAATTTTTAAGGCCAGATTTATCAATGCCATAAGCAGTAGCCAATGCTAAAGCATCTTGGCCTAAACCACCTTGTTGGCCTTCAGCGCCAAACATTCCAAGACCAACACTTGCAAATGGATTTTTATCAGCCATAATTTTTCCTTAACCAATTTTCATGCTCTTACCAGAAGTATTGCTACCTTGAGTGCCAGCAAAGTTTGGTGTTGTAGAACCTTGTGGTGTTCCATAAATAACAGAAGCGTATTTAGCCAACACATCTTGTGGAGTTTGAGAGTAGCCAATACGTGCAGCAGCAGCTTGGTTTGCACCAGTAATCTGTTGACCACCCAAAGTAGCCAACTGGTTAGCAGCAGCAGCCTTGTTAGCCTGTACGCCAGCACGAGCAGCAGCAGCAGCAGTAGCCTGACGCTGTTCGTTTAAGCTTGAGAGGTTGCGGTCTGCAAGAGCCATGCGAGAACTACCCAAGCCACCAGCAGCGCCATACATAGCGTTTTGACCAAGTTGGGATTCACGAGCAGACTCACGACCAGCTTGAAGGGCCGCATTAACTTGTTGTTGTTCATATTGAGGATCAAACAAAGATGCCAAGCCTTGCATACCAAGAACAGTACCAGCAGTACCAGCAGCTTGTTGAGTAGCACCTGTTTGACCAGCAACATTCATTGCGGTATTGGCTGCTGTCGTAGCAACAGGATTAGTTTGACCATAAACATCGCCTGCCATACCAAGAGTTTTCTTGTAAGCTGGGAGGAACGTGTCTGTTAAAGCGCCTGTTTGCGCTCTAAGTAAGTCTTTTTGTTCTTCTGTGACTACTGGAGCCGAACTAGAACTGCCTTTAGATGAACCCATGATTAAGCTCCTTTGCCTTTGCCGCCTTGGGCTGTAGGTTTGATTTGCGTATTATCCCACTGTCCGACAGTATTGGAATATTGGTTTGCTGCGCCCATCATGGGCTGACCAGAAGTTGCTGAATTGGTTGATTTACCTTGCATACCTTGAGGATCAGGAAAGGAATCAACGCCTGAAGGACCTTTACCACTAGAAGGCTGGCTTTGCACATTTTGATAGGTTGGCATTGTGGAAGACATTTGATTGCCACCCATACGACCTTCTGCTTGCCCATACTTTTGGAAGTGAGTTTGAGCAAATTGCTCTGGAGTCATTCCATAGTTGTTTTGGCTAAATGAACTAGCTACATCAGGGTTTTGAGCCAAATAAGAAGTAGCATCAAATTGAGGCGCTGGAGTGGGAGCTTGACCTGCCTGACCTAAAGGTCCACTTTTGCCGCTTCCTTGCTGCATAGGTTGTTGAGTGCTTGCAGTTTGCATTCCCATATTAATTTCCTGTGTCGCGCTCGGCGGCTGTTTGCATATACAGGCTGTACAAAGCTACATATAACTCTTGGTGAGTCATTGTTGTACCTGTCTCTACGTTTGTTTGAGGATCAAGGATAGGAAAACTAGCAGTTGCATCGTAGTCTTTTGAGCATCCTTTAACCCATTCACGGTATATTTTGCCACCAATATCAATTACTTGTTCTTCTTGAAACTCTACTATTTTTGGAGCTTCTAATTGATTTTGAATGGTTACCGTATGGCATCGTTGCCATGCAATACCAGATACGTCTGATTCTTTATAGTTTGGCATGATATTCCTTACGTTAATCTAATTCCATTGGACTGATACCAATCAGAACCATTGGCAAAACAAAGCCATCCACCGTAATAACAAATAGCCCCAGAGGACCTATCAGATGGAAGAGATGAAAGAGGCTCAAGTAAGACAGGCGCTTTAGTAGCGTTGCCTTTAAAGTGGCCTCCAAACCCAGAGCTAGACGAAGAGTCTCCACGGACTGAAGTACCGCCACCACTATTAATTCCGCGAATTGCAGGATTAGAAGAAGTAGCATTATCAAAATCTCCAGCAATGCCACCTGTATAGTTTGATGAATAAACTTGTCCAGTGCTTGCGTTAAATCGCATTGTTTCACCACCAGACGAGTTGTATCCAACCAATCCTTGACTATAAGACGGACCACCCAAAACTAAACGAGCGCCTGAAGTACCTGTTTGAATAACAAAAGAAGTTAAAGTTCCAGCAGTTATTTTGTCTACGGTAATAGTGTTTGTTGTGATGTTCCCGCCATCAATAAAGGTTGTGCCTGTATTGGTAGCAAGGTTGGTAAAAGTCACCAAACCATTAAAGTTAGTCCAGTTGAAAGGACTGCTGATGTTTACTGTTTGAGTGCCACCAAACGTAGATTCAGACACGCTGTAGTAACAAGCCCAAAACTTGGTCGTGTCAGTGGCAGAAGGTGCATTAAAGTTTGTTGACCAGTTAGCTGTCAATGACGAGAACTGACCCGTTACATAGTTGTAACCAGATGCCGTTGGAGCCGTTGGCGCTGTCAAAGAGGCCAATTGGTAATACAGGTAACCAGTTGTTGTACGTGGTCCTGTAGCGCCATTGGCTGCAATAGCTGTAATTGGATAACTTGTGTTTGTCCAATCAAGCGTAGATGTTGTCACATTGATTGACTCAATCAAAGGAGCAATGATTTGCCACAGATAAGTCGCACCTGATGGCATAGCAGGAATGCTTGAATACCAACCAGATGGAACAGAACTGATTACGCCAGTTGCCCACGTATACGTAGACGTTGTAGTCGGTCTGGCAGGTGGTGCAGATGTTGATGTCCATGCATAAATTGCTGGCATCGCATACATTTTTCCATTGTTACCAGTAACCACATCTAAGTCTATAGATGTTGTTGGAGCTTGGATAAAGTAGCTGTTAGGAGCCACAGTATCAACAGCAAAGTCTACTTGTCGTCCACCACCAGTTTGATACCAAAGAAACTTAGTTGTTCCAAAGCCGCCTGCAACTTTTGTCCAGATGTAATCCGCTGGATTAGTTGACTCTGCACTGTCGTCTGTATTTCGCAGCCCGTAATATCCACGGTTTGTTGGATAGTCGCTAAAGTTTACAGCTCCATCAGCACTATCTGAGTATTTCACTGCCAAGTATTTGTACAGGTACGACAACACAGTGCCAGTAGGTCCTGACACTTGGCCTGTTACTGGATCAGCAGTAATACCGGGAGCAAAGTTAGCCAACAAATAGTTGATGGCCCCCGATACTTCAGATGGTGTTGGGTTGTAATCTAAAGCAAATGTCATTAGAAAGCATCCTCAGTTACTGTGGCTTGCCAGTTCATTGCCGTCATATTCCACGTATCTGTTGCATCGTTTGACCCAAACTTAACAGAGACAGCACGAACGGTACTTTGTTGAGTTGTCACCCAAGGTGTATTGGTGTCAATCAGAGTTGAATCTGTTTCACCATATGTAGGAGATTGAGCAGTTGAGTTAGCCCCACCAACAGTAATGTTGATTTTGCCAGTACCAGCAATTTCAGGAAGCAAGCGGTGGACATAGACTTTTGATGAATAAGGAACAGGCCCATCTTCCGTTTGCAAAGATACGTTTGTACGCTCAAACTCAGAATTAATAGCACCGCCATTGATAAACGAGTTGCCAACAGCAGTCTGTACAAGTTTCTGTCCAGATACGCCACCACGGGCATACGTAACCACGCGAGAAGCCAGCTTAAAGGCTCCATCAATAAACTTAGGACCCTCGGTAGCCATGCAAGCATTTGCAATGTCCTTGGGCGCATTCCAGATTCCCAAGTCATAACGGTATGACAACATCTTGTTGCACCAGCCAGTAGATGTCAGATCGGGATAGTAAATCTCAATCTGGTTTTTCTGAGTGTTGTTAACCATGAATGTACGACCAGAATAGGCTGTACTCAGGTTGCGGAAAAAGTAATCACGAACCTTTTGGTTGCCCAAGGGAGCAAAGTCTGATCCGTTAAACACCCAAATATCACGCGCATCAAGACCGTACACAGAGCTGTCAGTGTTTGACCAGCAGTTGTTGTTCAGCAATCCACGGCCTTGGTTGAACAGTCGAACACCAAAGACAGGAGCTGTGCTGTTTTGATAGGCAATAGGAGCAAAGATGACCGTATCCCAATAGCTACAAACATAGAAGTTTGCGCCAAGGAAGAAGCCATCAATCAATGGACCACGGACAGGAACCTCTTGCTCGTTAGCCACGTTGTTAAGCGTAGGCTCCCAAGTAGCTGGAATACCTGTGTTGGCAAACGCTTGTGACCATCGTACCGTTGTTGGGTAGTTCGTTTCAATGCCGCTAATAACCTTTGTCAAGTTACCAGCAATCAAAATGTTGCCTACGTTTGGTGAGCAGTAGTTACGCACAAAGCTGGCGCGTGTACTTGTTACTCCAACATCGTAGTTCCAGTTTGCATCTGCTGTTACTGCCAATTCATTGGAAGTAGGCAACAGATACATTGGGTTTCTCAATGTGTCATTAATAAAGAATACGTTGCCTACCCAAGAAAAGGTGATGTTGATGTCTTCTGTGTAACCAGATAAGTAAATGCTGGGGTTAGCGCCAACGCCGGGGGTGATGTTTGTTATACCTGATGAGGTAATCATCCACCATTTACCTTGGCTAGAGCTATTGCGTGTAGCAACAATGTAGACCCAAGAAGTCTCTGAACGATAGCCACCTTCCATGAAGATTGGCATGTCAGTAATAGCAGACAGGATTTCCTGTTCACCATAAATCTTTTTGATGCCACGGACATCAGCCTCTACGTTCTTTCCACTGTTGTACTCATTAGCGCCCAAAGCATTGCTAGGTACGTCAGGAGTAAAGCTCATTGCCGTGAAAGGGGTGCGTAGACGCTGATAGTCGCTCATATCTGACCTTTAAGATTTACGTTATTTTAAGGCTGTTCAGGCCAAACGATGTCCCAAGGAAAACCTGCCTGAGATGGCACATCACGCAAAGATTGACGGTATGTAGCCCATGTTTGTTTATCTACTGTAGCGTCTGCTACTTGTGTCCAATCAGAATCTTTTAACTTCTGGTCGCGTTGGTCACGTACAGACTTGGTTTGTTCAACGTCTTTGGCTGCAATTGCTTCAGCATCCATGTCAGCCACGGAATATTTAGTAAACCATTGACCATCAATCTGCTCTACGCCATCACGGTAAGCTGTTTGATAACGTGTAGTTGTAGGCTGTGCGCCTTCCAGCAATACAACAGCACCCAAAGATGCAAGCACCTCGGCTGTGGTTGTTTCCCATGATGGGCCACCGTTTGCTAGTGTGTGTGCACGAAATTCTGCTTCGTACATTACTTGACCGTCTTGTGTTCTGATTTCCATGATTTTTCCTTATGGTCGGATTAACACTTGTTTGAAGTCCATGCCAAATTTAGGCAAGTACTTTTTAAGAGATTTTCTTGTTAGCTTAAAGTTTTTTAGACTTCTCAAGGCATCATGCCCAAAACACTCAAAGGCAGCTATAAACAATTCAACACGCTGTTTTGTCTGTTCACATTGAACGCTTTTAGGCATGGCTAAACCCCTCAATTGCTCCCACTCTGGCGTGTACTCCAGCAAAGTGTTTGCCCCCACTTCATGCTTCTTTGCAAGGCTTCTGATTGATGCGCCAGCATATCTTTCATCAAGAATGTCAAAGATATATTTGCGTGTGCCGTTTTTGATGGCTTCAGAAATCTTGGCTGCGGATTCTGGTGTGTGTGGCTTAAAAATCTTTGGCCCACCAAAAGTCTCAAAATGGCAGTTGTAAAGGTGATTTTTGTTTTGGTCAAAAGCCGAAACCCACTCAGCTTCTTTTGCATGAATGCAGTCAGAAAAAGCAGAATCTACAACTTTAAATTCAAACGCGCTTTCACCATGCTTGTTAAAAGACGCTTGCAATCTTGGGTTTCCGTGAATACCTCTACGTAAATCAGACAAGTGTCCACGCTTACGCGCAGCAGGGTCGTTAGTCCTGCCAATATAGAACTTGTCAGTGTTCTTGTTTTCAATGATGTAAATGTATTCCATCATGCAATTGCAAGTCCTATGTAACTTACTCCATTTTTGTTTACGCCAGCCAAAATAGATTCGTTTACTGCAAAACCTGTGGTTACTGTAGTAACAGAGCCAAGTGTTGCAGATTCTGCGGCTGTACTATTTAAAAACAAATATGGGTCTGTCAATGTTGTCATGCCCCTTGCAGTATCGTACACATACCATCCACCTGTGGTGCTAGTTGCTTTTAACAAAACAAATCTTGCCCCACCAGTGAAGCCGCAATTGATTGTCTGTGATGTTCCATTTCCTGTAAACGAAAATATTTTGCTTACACCAGCGCAGGTTGCGAATAGGTAGGCTACTTGTGCTACACCAGATTGATTGACGCCTGCTCCAGAGCCAACAGTAAACACAGAAGATGTTGGCGCAGTATCATTCCAAATGGTTGTTGAAGCAGTAGAAGCACCAGTGCTATTTAACTCTAAAAAGTTAGTGTTACCTATTGCGGAATGATAGACTTTCCATGCAACAACAGTACCTCTATTTTTAACAATCATCATTTCAGGCACAGCGCTCAAATTATGCGTCACAGCCCTTGCACTTCCAGTACCTGTATAGCAAACTTCATCAAAGAATGATGGGGCGCGTTGGAAAGAGTAAAACGAATTAGAAGCACCGCCAACAATGCCGGGAACTTCAAATCCTGTATTCCCCCAATTACGACTTACGTTAGTAGCGGAAGCCTCTGCTGTTGTTGCTGTTGTATCTAACCATTTTGTTGAGTTAGCAGTAGTGGTTGAATTAACTCCACGTAAGCGATCTACGTCAAACCAGTAATCAACGCCAGCACGATACTTATACAGTTGAAAGTCAACAGGAAAATTTGTTGTGACAGCAGTTCCTGTAGATGCAGCAGTTGTAAAAGGACTAAACACCTTAGTCGCATCAGTAGGCACTTTCATCGGGCCACGGCGGATGGCTATGTAGATGTAGGTACTTCCTGATTCGTTATATGTTGAACCAGTATTTAAGATTTGAAAACCAGTAGCTGTTGGCGCAATAGCAGGATTAAATAATCCTTCAGCGTTTGATAAGTTTGGATATAACGTTGTATCGCTACCATCAGCAGTAAAGCCACGCATATTGTCAACAATAAACCAATTACTGTTTGTTGCGTTGCTGGTTTTCTTTACCATTAACCATTGAGGCTCATATCCAAGCGTTACTGTTGGCCCAGATGTAGAACCGTTACCTGTATAAGACCCACAGCTAATCACATTGTCTGTGCCAGTTAAGCCAAATCCTCCTGCGTCATGGGCGAATAAATAGGCTACGTAAGTAACTCCAGAAGCATTTACTCCACTATTTGTACCCAATGAAAATACAGTAGATGTAGGAGTTGTAGCGTTCCAACAAACATCTCCAATATCGTATGCTTGTGCTGTTGCATTTAAAATTAAACGATAAGTATTTCCTAAAGAGCGGTGATATACGTTCCAATCAGAAGCAGAACCACTGGTCGCCTTTACCATAATACACCCTGGCACTGAGCCAAGACTGTGGGCAATCGTTGTGTTTGCACCCGTTCCCGTATAAGTAACAACATCAAAGAACTTAGGCTGCTTGCGGAATGTCCATGAGACATAGTTTTCACCAGAGTAATTTACTTGGTTAGTTGCTGTATCTGCACCTAATGAATAACCATCCGTATTAAATGATGTAATGTTGTCAGCAGGAGAAGTAGTCTGTTGCGCTCCTGTTTGGTTAGATACTAAATATTTCGTGTTTCCAGCAACTGTATTTACAAGGTTATTATTTACAGCGCTACTTCTATCTTTTGTCCAAACAAGACCACCTTTTGTTGATAAATCAATACCATTAACAATTGATCGACTAGCTCCAGTACCTGTATAAAGATAAGTCGAGAACACATCCTCAATGTAGTTAGGCACAGCCGCAACACCACCTCCGTAAGCATCGGTGGTTACGTTTCCAGAGGTTTGATTTAATGGCATATTACTTGTACTGTGTGAGTGAAGCCAAGACGGTGTAAGTGGCAGATGCAGTCTTAATAACCGCAAATCGGTAAACGTCCAAACCACTAGCGTTACCAGCAGTAGGAGCGCCACCAATCCACTTTGTTGTTACACCAGATGTAGTGCCATCAACTTGAATTGAAGTCGCGTAATAGGCCGTAGAATCTTGCGTAGTGACCAGAGCAGCAGTAGCAGATTGACCTGTAGCTAAAGCCGTGTTCATGCTTGTGCCGCTTGAAAAAGCCAAGTTCACAACAAAGTTGTTTGCAGCGTTAGTTGTGTAGTATTGAACTGAACCGCTTTGCACATACAAGTTTGTAGTGGAAGCAGGCGCAGAACCAACCACGTTCACAGTCTCGGCAGCATCCAGCATCACAGAGCCAAAGGTGCTTGAAGAACCATTGA
>VFSW01001030.1_pt1 | contig 41586 bp, 36 predicted proteins | sample 5358111 | NCBI WGS metagenome assembly VFSW01 (sample SAMN11554181, study PRJNA540505) | mine drainage metagenome | isolation source: sediment from site ElyBrook_90M | place: USA: Ely Copper Mine, Vershire, VT | collected 2017
AGAGGCTCGTGAAGGGGCGCCACTATGCTGATTTTCAGGTTGTTTGTCAATCCCGCGATCGTCGCACGCCGGGCCGCAGACGCGCACGGGTCGCCTTAAGGGTGCGGTATTCGGTGACTTGGCTTATCATCGCGCCTTTGCCCTCCCGGCGCCCTGGTCCTTAAAGCATGTCACGCAAACTTATCCGCTCCACCCTGCTTATCGGCGGAATGACGCTGATCTCGCGCATCGCGGGGCTGATACGCGATACGATCTTTGCCCATCTCATCGGCGCCGGTGCCGGTATTGCAGCCGATTCGTTTTACGTTGCCTTCCGCATCCCGAATTTTCTGCGGCGTATTTTCGGGGAAGGCGCGTTTGCCCAGGCCTTTGTGCCGGTTTTCTCGGAGTACAAGACCCGGGGTAACCCCGGGGAAGTGCGTGCGTTCGTGGATCATGTGGCAGGCGTTCTGTCGGTGGTCCTGATCATTGTCACTGTGATCGGCGTCATCGCGGCTCCGCTGCTCGTACTCGCGCTTGCCCCCGGATTTCTGGCGGTGCCGGCAAAGTACCATCTGACCGTACAGATGTTGCGTATTACATTTCCCTATATCCTGTTTATCTCGCTCGTGGCGATGTCAGCCGGCATGTTGAATACCTATGGCCGCTTCGGAATTCCGGCCTTTACCCCGGTATTGCTTAATCTGTCCCTGATTGGTGCGGCACTTCTTCTTGCGCCGCACATGCGCGAACCCGTGGTGGCGCTTGCCTGGGGAGTGGCAATTGCCGGCGTGATGCAGCTGCTATTCCAGATACCCTTCCTGCGCCGTTTGCAGCTTCTTCCGAGGCCACGCTTGGCGCTGCATGATGAAGGTGTGCGTCGCGTATTCCGGCTGATGATCCCGGGGATTTTCGGGGTCTCCGTGTCACAGATCAATTTGCTGGTCGATACCCTTCTGGCATCGTTTCTTGTTACCGGGAGCGTGTCGTGGCTTTACTATTCAGATCGCCTTCTGGAATTTCCGATCGGGGTCTTCGGCATCGCGCTTGGTACCGTAATCCTGCCGAGTCTTTCAGTCAAACATGTGAACGCGTCGCGCGAAGCTTTTTCCCATACCCTGGATTGGGCGATTCGTCTGGTGCTGCTTGTCGGATTTCCGGCAACTGTCGCATTGATGGTGCTGGGGGCGCCTATGCTGATTACGTTGTTTCGCTATGGCGCGTTTCGCGCGCACGACGTGGTCATGGCAGCACGCAGTCTGAATGCCTTTGCCCTGGGTCTTACGGGATTTCTGCTGATCAAGGTGCTGGCGCCGGGGTTCTATTCGCGCCAGGATACCAAGACCCCGGTTCAGATCGGCATCGTGGCGCTCGTCTCAAACATGGTGCTCAGTTTGAGTCTGGTCTTTCCATTGGCCCATGCCGGACTTGCTCTGGCCACCTCGCTTGCAGCTTATATCAACGCCGGCTTGCTGCTGCGCGGGCTTTTGCGCCAAAAAGTGTACCGTCCGCAGCCAGGGTTCGCGGCATATATAATTAGACTGATGGCCGCAAGTCTGGTCATGGGCGCGGTATTATGGTGGGGCGCAGGCGATGTGACGTCATGGTTTCAGGCGCATGCGCTTGCGCGCGTCGCGCGGCTGGCATTCTGGGTTGTTGCTGGTATGCTGGTCTACACATTGATGCTGCTGCTGCAGGGAATCCGGCCGCGGCAGCTTATATTGCACAAGGCGGACGGGGATGAGTAGGGGGTCGGCCATTTTTCAGATCGTAGCACCAAATGACCCGCGTATATTCACGCTGGCAGAAGCGTATGCGCTGTTTCCCCTCGTGCGCTCGATTACTCATGGCGCGCACACCGAGCTCGAACCGGTGCGTCGCAAACTTGAGTCCATGGTTCCCACGAATCCGTCGATACGCGACGTCGAACGCCAGTATGAGTCGGTGGTCAAGCGTTGGATCGCGAAAATGGAACGACTCGGCCTGGTCATCAAGGGGCTTTGGCTGGTTGATTTTGATACCGGGGATGGATATTTGTGCTGGAAATATCCCGAGCTCAAGATCGGCCATTACCACGCCTACCATGAAGGCTATACCGCGCGCCGTCCGCTGTATGAAGTGATTCAGGAATTCGATCCCGACTGGGCAGTCTAGGCATCATGTCCGGGCGAGTGTTGTATTGGATGGGCCGAGTATCTATGATTCCAGCCCTGCGCCTGCAAGTGTGCCGCGCCCAGCAAACTTCCGGTTCAATCAAGTTCCATTCCGCTACTTGCAATCCGATATCAAACCCATGGAGCTGATACGTGGACTCCACAATCTGCAGCCGCGCCATCGCGGGTGCGTAGCAACGATCGGCAATTTCGATGGGGTGCATCTCGGCCATCAGGCTGTTATCGGGCAGCTGGCGGAAAAGGCTTCCGAACTCAGGCTGCCGACATTGGTGATCCTGTTCGAGCCGCAGCCACCTGAATTTTTTGAGCCGGCGACATCGCCGCCGCGTCTCATGAGATTGCGCGACAAGCTCATTGCATTGCGGCGTTATTCCGTTGATCGTGTGCTGTGCCTCAAGTTTGGCACGCAGCTCGCGGCGATGACCGCCGAGGATTTCATAGAGAAGGTATTGATCGAAGGGCTCGGAGTCGAATTTCTGGTCGTGGGCGACGATTTCCGTTTCGGCAAAGGCCGCAGAGGAGATTATTCCGTGCTGCAGGCGTCCGGGGTGCAGCACGGATTTGCGGTCGCCCCGATGCATACCTTCAGTGTCGATGGCGCACGTGTCAGCAGCACGCGTGTGCGCGCAGCCCTGGGCACCGGCGATCTCGCCCAGGCGGCGCGGCTGCTCGGGCGAAGTTTCCGCATGTCCGGGCGTGTCGCCCATGGCGACAAGCGCGGGCGCACGATTGGAATACCGACTGCGAATATCCACCTGCATCGCAAGGTTACACCGGTACGCGGAGTGTTCGTGGTTGAAGTTTTTGGTCTCGAAGGCGAGCCGCTTACGGGTGTTGCGAATGTCGGAACGCGCCCCACCGTGGATGGCACTCGCACGCTGCTCGAAGTTCATCTTTTTGACTTCGACCGCGATATCTATGGCCGTTACGTGAGCGTGGATTTCCTCCACAAACTCCGCGATGAGCAGCGATTTGCCTCCTTTGACGAGCTCAAAGTGCGCATTCACAAGGATATGGAAGAAGGCCGTGCCTGGCTGCGCAGTCGCGATTCACATTGATTCGCCCTTGGACTTTTTGTGTGGCAGAACGGAAAATGCCTGTTCCGGATCCTTTTCGCAAGACCGGTTATCTGCGCTGGCGCCACCGGACGCCAGGCCGCCGACAGACTGACGAGCAGTATTAATGGACGAGAAAGAAAAAGACTACAAGCACACCCTTAATCTGCCGCATACCGATTTTCCGATGAAGGCCAATCTGGCTGCGCGCGAGCCGGAGATCCTCAGGCGCTGGCAGGAGATAGGTCTGTACCAGCGCATGCGCGAACGTGGCGCGGGTAGGCCTCGATATATCCTGCACGACGGGCCGCCTTACGCGAATGGCGATATTCACATTGGCCATGCGCTCAATAAGATTCTCAAGGACATAATCGTAAAATCGCGGACCCTTGCCGGTTTCGATGCGCCCTATGTCCCGGGCTGGGATTGCCACGGTCTTCCAATCGAACACATGGTAGAAAAGAAGATCGGCAAGGCGGGCGAAAAGGTCAAACCGGCGGCGTTCCGCAAGGCGTGCCGCGAATATGCGGCCAAACAGGTTGATGGCCAGCGCGCGGATTTTATACGCCTGGGGGTAATCGGCGACTGGGATCGACCGTATCTCACCATGGATTTCGGGTTCGAGGCCAACATCATCCGCGAACTCGGCAAGGTGATCGCGCGCGACCATCTTTACAAGAGTTTCAAGCCGGTGCACTGGTGCATCGATTGCGGATCGGCACTGGCCGAAGCCGAGGTGGAATATGAGGACAAGTCGTCACCGGCAATCGACGTTCGATTCCCGGTGATCGACGAGGAAGAGCTGTTCGCGCGTTGCCGCCGTGTACCCGGTCACGAGCACGAGGGTAGCGGCCCGGTGTCGGTGCCGATCTGGACCACAACACCTTGGACATTACCGGCCAACCAGGCAGTTGCGGTTAACCCCGAGGTTGAGTATGTGCTGGTGCAATGCGACGGCGAGCGCGGCCCGGAACGGTTGCTTTTGGCCGACGCGCTCCTCAAGGATGCGATGACCCGCTATGGCGTAAGCGAGTATCGCGTGCTTGCCGGCTGCCGCGGAGCCGATCTGGAAGGAGTTCGCCTGCATCACCCTTTCTACGCGCGCGAGGTGCCGGTTGTGCTTGGCATGCATGTCACCACGGACTCCGGCACCGGCGCGGTGCACACTGCGCCTGGCCACGGACAAGACGACTTCGTCGTCGGCACGCGCTATGGCCTGCCGGTCGACAATCCGGTGGGTGGTGATGGCAAGTTTCTGCCTGGCACCGAATATTTTGCAGGTGAGCACGTTTTCAAGGCGAACGACCATGTGATCGAGTTGCTCAAGGCGCGTGGCGCGCTGCTGCGAGTGCAAGCGCTGCGTCACAGCTACCCGCATTGCTGGCGCCACAAGACTCCGATCATATTCCGTGCAACGCCGCAATGGTTTATTGGCATGGACAAGGCAGGTTTGCGCACACAGGCGTTGCAGGAAATACGCAAGGTAACCTGGATTCCGGACTGGGGCCAGGCGCGCATCGAAGGCATGGTGGCGAATCGGCCCGACTGGTGCATATCGCGCCAGCGAACCTGGGGGGTGCCGATCGCGCTTTTTGTCGACCGTCAGAGCGGCAAGTTGCATCCGGATACGGCAACGCTCATCGAACAGGTCGCGCAGCGGGTTGAGCAGCACGGCATTGACGCCTGGTTTGATCTCGATGCGCGCGAACTGCTGGGAGACGAGGTTGAGCGCTATGAAAAGGTCACGGATACCCTGGATGTCTGGTTTGACTCGGGCGTGACGCATGCCTGCGTGCTGGAGCGGCGGCCGGAACTCGGGCGCCCGGCCGATCTGTACCTGGAAGGTTCGGACCAGCATCGCGGCTGGTTCCAGTCTTCGCTGCTGACGTCCGTGGCGACACGCGGGGTTTCGCCCTATCGCACCGTGCTTACCCACGGGTTCACCGTCGACGCAAAGGGCATGAAAATGTCCAAGTCACTTGGCAATCAGGTGGTCCCGCAAAAGGTCATTGGAACCCTTGGTGCCGATATCCTGCGTCTGTGGGTTGCCTCTACCGATTATCGCGCGGAAATGAGTATTTCCGACGAGATTCTCACGCGCATGGCGGATTCCTATCGTCGTATCCGCAATACTGCGCGCTATCTGCTGGGCAATCTTGCCGGATTCGATGCGCACGATGTGCTAGCGCCGGCGGAGATGCTTGCCCTTGACCGCTGGGCCCTGTCCAAGGCATTTCATCTGCAGCAGCAATTGCAGGAGGCATATGAGGCCTTTGCTTTCCACCTCGTGTATCAGAAGCTGCACCAGTTCTGCATCGTGGAAATGGGGAGTTTCTATCTCGATGTTCTCAAGGATCGCATCTACACTACACAAGCCGGCAGCCACGCGCGCCGGTCTGCGCAGACCGCGATGTTTCATATCCTTGAGGCTCTTGTACGATGGATCGCGCCGATACTGAGTTTCACCGCGGAAGAAATCTGGCGGTCAATGCCGGGTCGCCCGGCGCAAAGTGTTTTCCTGGATGGCTGGCATACCATCCCGGAACCCATTGCCGAGCATGGCGCGGAACTTGCAACTGATGAATTCTGGATGGTCGTCCTCGATGTACGCGAGAAGGTGGCGCGCGAACTCGAGAAGGCGCGTGTCTCCGGCGTCATCGGGTCATCGCTTGATGCCGAAGTGGATCTTTATTGTGCCCCGGAACTGCTCGCGGTGCTGAGCCGGCTGGAAGATGAGCTGCGCTTCGTTCTCATCACCTCCTATGCCCGGGTGCATCCCCTCGCAGGCGCACCAGTGCAGGCTGTAGACACGGAGATGAAGGGTTTGCGCATCCAGGTTGCCGTATGTGCGTATGCGAAATGCGTGCGCTGCTGGCATCATCGCGCGGATGTCGGATGCAGCGCCGATCACCCGCGTCTTTGCGGTCGCTGTATCCAGAATGTGACAGGCGCGGGCGAAACGAGGAATTACGTCTGATGTTCAAGCTCTTCTGGGTTGCGCTTGTGGCCTATGCGGCCGATCAGCTGTCCAAGCTGATGGCGGTAAAATATCTGACGCGGCACGAAATTGTCGTCACGCCGTTTTTCAATCTGTCGCTTGCCTTTAATACTGGTGCCGCGTTCAGTTTTCTGAACTCGGCTTCCGGCTGGCAAAACATGTTCTTCGTGATTGTGGCGATCGTTGTGTCGATCATTATTATCCTGATGATCCGGCGTCTTGGAATCAATGAGGTCCAGGCCGCTGTTGCACTGATGATGGTCCTAGGCGGCGCCGCCGGCAATCTCACAGACAGATTAATTCACGGATATGTGATTGATTTTATACAGATATATTACAAGACTTGGTATTGGCCGACGTTCAATCTCGCCGACTCTGCCATTTCGCTCGGTGCAGTGCTGCTGCTCCTCGACACCCTTGGCCTCGGTTTTCGCAAACACCACAGGTCCTGATGCGCAGGAGATTTGCACGTCGCCATGAGCCATTTGGAAAAAGTTACCGTGGTCTATCGCCATGCGGCGTGAGCGTTTGACCTTGTGCTACGCGCTTCGGTATCTCCTGAGGGCAGATCTGGCGTGACTGATGGTCCGATCACTGACGGCTGTCGTGTCACGCTGCACTTCAGTCTGCATCTGCGCGACGGCACCCTGGTTGATCAAAGTCATGATGGTGAACCCCTGACAGTTGTCATTGGCAAAGGCGAACTCATTGCCGGCCTGGAACGATGCCTGCTGGGCCTGCGCGTGGGTGAGCGCGGGCATTTCGAATTGGCTGCAAGCGATGATTATGGATCCAGGGCCGACGAAAATATCCACCTAATACCGCGCAATGACTTCCCGGCGGAATTCAAAGTGGAGCCAGGCATGGTCGTCGGATTCACCTTGCCTTCGGGTGAAGAAGTGCCCGGTATGGTCAGGACCGTGAGCGACGCCGGGGTTGTTATCGATTTTTCCCACCCTCTCGCCGGTCACGACCTTGTTTTCGATGTGGAGATCCTGTCGGTCGAATCCGGCTAGTTGGACCGGTCTGCTGATTACGATCATAATATTGTCTACAGCATAGTCATCCGGGAACAGATCCGATGGAGCTCCTTCTCGCCAGCCCGCGCGGCTTCTGCGCCGGCGTGGATCGCGCAATCGAAATTGTCGAGCAGGCGCTCGCGCGCTTCGGTGCGCCCATCTATGTGCGCCACGAGGTTGTGCACAATCGCTTCGTCGTGGATGGACTGCGCAGCAAGGGCGCGGTATTCGTCGAAGAACTCGACCAGGTGCCCGACGGCGCAACGGTCATCTTCAGCGCCCATGGCATCTCCCAGGCGGTGCGCGGCGAGGCGCAGCGGCGTGATCTCAAGGTATTTGATGCGACCTGTCCGCTGGTGACCAAGGTACATATGGAAGTGATCCGTCACCGCAAACACGGCACCGAGTGCATTCTAATCGGCCATGCGGGTCATCCCGAGGTTGAGGGCACCCTGGGGCAGGCCCGGGACGGTATTTATCTCGTTGAGACACCGGAAGATGTGGAGCAATTGCAGGTAAAGGATGCGAGTAATCTTGCATTTGTCACCCAGACCACCCTGTCAGTGGACGATACTGCCCGGGTGATCGAAGCGCTGCGTGCACGATTCCCGGAAATCCGGGGCCCGCGCAAGGACGATATCTGTTATGCAACCCAGAATCGTCAGGACGCCGTGCGCGCCCTTGCCAAAAATTGCGATGTGGTGCTCGTGGTCGGGTCGGTCAACAGTTCCAACTCCAATCGACTGCGTGAAGTGGCGCAGGTGCAGGGCGCGCGCGCCTATATGATTGACGGGCCCGAAGACATTCGACGCGAGTGGCTCGAAGACACCCGCCGCGTTGGGTTGACGGCCGGAGCGTCGGCGCCGGAGGTCCTTGTGAAACAGGTCGTCACGCGCCTGCGCGAATGGGGTGTGACTCTTGTGCAAGAACAGGTGGGCGAACCGGAACATGTGATTTTTCCGGTACCGCGCGAGCTGCGCGATTGTTCCTAAAGGGCTAGCACTCTGATGTATCGAGGACGGGCCGGCGGATTGTCCCCCGACATGGGCATTGTCTCGCTGCCGCTCCTGGCGGCTGTCGACATCAGATCACAAAGCTGTTCGTTCCCGTCTTATGTAACCATGGGGCTGTAACCATGGGGCGATCAATGCCAGTTTGGGAGCGCGCGAATGCGGGCAGGAATCTTGCGGCCGTAAGCCTGTCATGGCGTGTGTAACGCCCAATCGCAATGACTGGATTGAACGCACTGCAATTGTCTTCGCGTCTCCAAACGGGCTCATTCCTTGCTGCAAGTAAGCGCAAAGTTCTGCAGATCGCTTAAGTCACTACGCGGCGCACGCGATGGGCGGCCTTTTCTTGGCGCATCGACCTTAAGCCGCACTTGTTATTATTACCAGCAGCCCGGCGTAGTCGGCAACTGGTTACCCAGGGAGTCCACACTAAGATAGGTGCAGCTGTCTTTTCCCTGGTCGCCCTGTGGCGTCGCTGTAAATGTGAACTTGGGCAGAGTAGTAGAAGTCGCAGCGACAACACTCGCAGTTATTTTGTAGTAGGTTGTGGTAGTGTCAGGAACGTAGATCGGAAACGACGTAGTACCAGTATAACCGAGCAAGCTTGGATTGCTGGTGTAATTATTATTGAGTGAATAGTACTGCTCTTCACGCGACGCCAATGCCAGCAGCGCGGTGCGCGCTGTTGTGCGCCGCGACTTGCGCACCTCGTATTGATAGCTCGGAAATGCGATGGCCGTTAGGACTGCAACGATAACAACCACGATCATCAGCTCAATGAGAGTGAACCCGTGGTTTTGCGTGCGCCGCCTCGGCCAATGCGGCGAGGCGGCGGTGAGCACAGCGCAGTCTGTTGTCGTCAGCATTTGCACGGCGAGCCATTTTCTAAACATCATGCTTTTTCTCCATTTCACCGTAGCTGAATCCAGTTGATGCGTCCACTTTGGCCACCTCCTGGAGAATTAACATTAACGAATGTGGCCTGACCCGACGATGTCTGTCCGCCTAGATACGCTACTGGCACGTTATTTGCCGAGACCGTCACAAAAGCTGGCGTACCGGTCAGGTTCAGCTGTGCACCACTCAACACTCCAGTTGTACCGGTCGGGTTGGGAAATACCGAGGCCGCCGGCGAACCACCGGTAGCGGCATTGATAGCCATCGTCCAGCCAGTTGTTGTGTTCTGCGAACAATTGAGGAGCGTATTTCCCGGCGGAATTGTGGTATTCACAAAGAGCGTGCCGTACGCCAGGGTCGGGTTATAGACTACCTGTTCACCCGGCGTAGGCAGGTCCAACTCCCATCCGAATTTATTGTCACCGCTCGTACATGCGGTCGAGCCTTGCCAGCATACGGTGTTGCTACTCAAGGTACGATATCCGTAAATGCCACCCGTGCCTGTCGTGGAGGTAGATGTGGTCACCGTCTGCATTTGCAGATTGCCTGGCGCAATGGGGCTCACCCCTCCGGTACTGAGGAACGCATACTTCGTTGAAGACAGGCTGTTCCAGTTGGACATCTGCCAGTCCCAGATGCCGTAGATGCTCTGCGGTGAGGCTGTGGCATATGTAACCGGTGCGGTATGAGTCTGTGGCGTCGCCTGACCAGTTCCAAACTCAACCAACACGAACGGCGATCCGGTGGACTGCGGTACCGAAAACACCTGCACCTGTGTCGTAATGGGTTGTCCGGCGGCGGTGCTGAAGATCTTGACCGGCGTTGCCGATGTCCAGTTTGTCGGGTTGCTGCTGGTGACATCGAAACGCCAGACGTTTCCGAAAATATCGCCCGCATATAGGTAGTCGACAATATGATCACCATCGAGATCAGCTGCCGTGACATAGGCGATGCCGTCCGGGGTGGTTGAGGTGCCGGTATTCGTGTCCAGAAAGTATATCGACGATGAACTGATCTGCCCGGTCGAGGAACCCACCAGCATGATATAGATACCCGCGTGGCCACTGGCACTGTTAAACCCGTTGCCGAGAACAATTCCCCACTCACCATTGTGGAAGCGCCGAATTATTGGCGTACCGTAGGTCTGGCCAAGGTGGGACATTTGTGTGGGGCTCCATTCCCCTATCACTATATTGGCCGCGTTGGTCTCCGTAAAGCTGGTGGGATTTGTGATATCGAGTGCAAAGATGGACATGCCGCCTGCGCCGAGGCCGCTGACAAGCCAGGTGTGCCAGGCGTTGTTGTAAAACAAATCACCGGTTCCCGGGGTTGCATCGACGAAGTAATTATGTCCGTAATTTGGTGAAGAATAGTCGTAGGTCGCGTCCACGCTATTGTGGATTGCCTCGTTGGCCGGATATGTTCCGCTTGCCTGTTGTTGCAAGGCTTCAGTCGGAAAGTAGGCAAGCACTTCGTACCCGTCGTTAGGTGTCGTGCCGTTTGAAACGAAATTGCCGGAAGTGTCATAGGATCCGGCACGAAATCCGTGCAGCATGCCATCATTGGCGCCGTCGTACACGACATCTTCCCGCGTGGCATTTGCGGCTTCGAAATTGCCGTATGTCGGCGCGCCTCCCGCTGCTTCGGGGACCGGTGCTGTCGTGTCCACCAAGTCCTGCCAGCTGCCGGTCGGGTTGGCAGTCGAGGTCGGATAATCGATGGCCGGGGCGCCGACCCAGGTGGGGCTCGAGTCTATGACGTCACCCAGCACGCTATCGCGTACCCGGAATGGCCCGCTTCCAATTGGCGAGCCTTCCTGTGAACGAACGCCGCGGAGGTAATTCAGACGATTCTGTCCCAAACTATCACCGAGATTGAGAGCCGTTTGCTGGGAACTGGTCAGACTTCCCCACTCAAAGGGTATGCCCTGTGATCCGCTATACGTCATAATTGTCCGGCTGGTGGGGGATTCCGCAGTTACAGCTGTTCCCGTGCTTTGGCAGGGGCTGGCGCCCGTCAGCACACAGGACGCATCCCAGTTGGCAGTCGGATTGACCGTGAGTGCGTATGTCGTGGAGTTAACGAGAAGACTATTTGAGGTCACCGAACCCAGCCAGTCATCAGGGTTGTAGAAAGCAAGATAAACCTGCGTTCCGATCTGTACTTTTCCAGTTTGCTGGACGTTGATACCCGCCGAACTCGCGGAGATATCGCCCGGACCTGCAGCAAAGCAGGTTATTTCGTGGATGTTATCGCTGCCGCCGGTCGATCCGGCAAAGCCAAAAGCCACATTGGCAGGAATCGCCCCGTAGGTCGTAATATCCTGATTTGTCAGGATAGGCAGGAGAGTTCCCCCGTTGATGCTATACCATGTGCTCAATTTCCCCGCAGAGGTAATCTTGAGTTTGTAGCTGATCGGGGTTGCCACCGGCCTTTTGGTGGTGGACTCGTTTGCGATCTGTGTACCGGACGGCAGCAGTGCCCATCCATTTGGCAGTGCCGGGTAGTCCATCACCGTAGTTCCGGTATTCGATGGAGAGCTGGCATGTGTGTAGTTCCAGAGCGTGCCGGTCTCGCAGGTCTTCTGTACCGCAGCGTTTTTCTGAGACGTTGTTAGAGTGGAAGGGTAGTAACTTGGATAAGTGTAATTGAGCCAATTCCAGGCAATATTGCCGGGGCCACGCAATCCAATCCGGTTCCACTGGTAGCCCGGACCGCTGCTGGTGTTATCGCTGGGATTAAGGAAGTTTCCGTATTCGTCGATACCGAGACCGACATATCCACCCACCATGCCGGTATAGGGCGAGTTACTGTTCGAGCACGAATAGCCAAGACTTCCGCCCCACGATCCAATAGGCAGTGGGCCACTGCCCAGTGCATGCCCAATGCTCTGTGGCTTGGACGTATCCATCAGAAAGAAGCTCAAACCGTCCGCTCCATCATGACCACTACCACCGGAGTCGCCATGATAGGTCACCGTGGTGAAGGTGACCTGCACCCCTTGTGACATGCTGAACGGAAAGTTGGAGATAATCGCCCCGTCTTGGTGGTAATAGCTGGAGCCATTTGTCAGTCGCAGGGCGCCATCGGGTGGCGAGTCGGGAAGCGTGCCGCTGGTGCCGCCCCACTGGGTCTGGCCACTGTAGTAAGGCAATCCAACGCAGGCGGGGATAGATCCCGAATTGCTGCCAGCCGTAAGACATGCGCCGTCCTGTGCGTACCAACTGTTTTGCGTAGTCGTGCCAGTAAAGTCTTCTTTTATGATCACCGGTGCGGCAATGGCTTCGGATATTCCGAGCAATGAAAGCCCCGCTACCAATAAGTGTTTGCGAACAATGTGTTTGGTATTCATATCGTTTCCCGAGGGGTTTTATGGAGGACTGAGAGACTTTACGCCAGTGCCAACGCCATAAGTACTTTGAACAACAGCCACTGAATTTTCGTTTCCGCCGTAACCATAGGCTGTTACCTGATAGAGCATCTCATTGTTGTTGGGTCCACCGACACCAAGGTATTGAATGTACAGACCGGGATCCTTGTAATAAGTATCCGAGCCACCGGCCGTGTTAACCGTCGGCATCCCAAGCGTCCCGGACATTCCAAATGGAACGTAGTCCACCCAGCTCGGCCAGGAAAGGCTAGTGGGACTGCCGCCGCCCGCGACCGGATTGTTGCAGACCTGGGGAATAACGCCGAGGGAGGAACTGCAGGTTGTTCCATAAGCAGCGTAATTCCCTTGCTTTAACCACCATTCGCCATATTTCAGCGCCGCCTGCGCGGAGTCGAAGGCGCGCGTTTTTTCGCGCAGGTTGCCGGCCATGACTTCCTGCAGACCGAAGCTTCGAAACATTGTGACTCCGATAATCGTCATGACCAGCAGAAGTAGCAGTCCGGCAATCAGCACAAAGCCACTGTCCTTCCGTGCGCCCGGAATCGGGTCTCTTCGATTTATAACTGGATATCGCCGCATAGTCTTAGTTCTGTAGTTGAATGACCTGGGTGAACTGTTCCAACGGGGTTGGCGTGGTCGAGGTCGAAACACCCGGTTGGTTCGCCGAAGGATCGGTAAATGTCCAGGTGATCATCACGGATTTCACGTTGGACCAGGATGTTACTAAACCAGCGGTCACATATTGAGTCACCGATCCGGCGCCAGTCTGGTCTACTCCATACTTCACCTGGAAATTGCTTATGTTATCGACCAGCGTTTGAGTGATGGGTTTTGGCGACGTTGGGTCAAGCGTGCACTGCAGCGCATTGTTTTTGATCTGAAACAGGTTGTCATACATGACAGTTGCACCGCTTGAATTCTGATCGCCCAGGCAATCCATCACGCCATCGCCGCTTGCTGTCTGAAATCGAACGGAGACTGTGGGCGTAGTGGTCCCATATATCGTCGCGCTGGCAGGATAGGGCGGCACCGCGGTAAATACGTTTGCGGCAGTCTGCGTTTTCGGATTTGGGAAATAGCCGGCAGACTGGATGGTATTTGCAACGATCGACATCGCCACTCGCTCATTATCCTGCAGCTGCGACAGTCCGGTCTGCGCCGAATAGGTCTGGCGGGTGCTGTAGAAAATCCCGGCCAGTCCAAGCAGCAGGAAAAGCGCAATTGCCATCGCAATCATCAGTTCAACCAGAGCGAATCCATGCGTGTGTCGGCAGGTGCTGCAGTAATCACCTTTTGGTTGCAGCTTGCCTCGCATGGCGCAATCGTAGTCCAATGTTTGGGAGTCGGATTTCATGGATTAATGGCCAGCTGATAATCTTGCTGTGAGGCGATCGCAGTTGATCCTTTGGATTGTTGCATATCCTTTTCGTACCAAATCACTTCGATATTGCAGCTTGAGGGCTGCGGCGTTATCCGGCAGGTAACTGCGCCGGAGCCTGCTCCTAACAGGACCGCCAGGGAATTGCCCCAAGTCTTCAGGTCATAGGCCGCCATTTGGGTCGCTGAACACTGGTTTTGCGTGCAGTCGGTGGTCAACCCATTGAGTGTCGCATCGCTCAGTGTTGTGCTCTGCCATGCATTGCTTGTGGTAGAAGGTATGCCCGTCACCGTGATGCTCGTCGGCAGCCCTGAAGTCACTTCCCAGTAGGCTGGATTTGCGCCGATTGCGGAAGACAGGCTCGCTGCCTCGAGCGCAGCGAGACTACGTGAACTGGCGCTTCCAGTGTTGTTTATCGATAACGCCTGCATAGCAGCGATCCCAAGTAGACCAATGCTGATAATAACCAGGGCAATTAGCACTTCCAGCAAGCTGAATCCGTGCATATATCCACTGAATCTTGTCTGTCTATGTGATAAGTTCATGATTATATTCATAACATTACGGGTACGTGCATGAGAGCGACCCGCTTGTGTCGGTTTGGCCCGCTTTCAGTACCTGAGGATGACCCACGGACGCCAATGCGACACACCGCAGAAAATAGGCGCTGCCCGGAATCGCATTAATTTTCACTAAACCCGTGTTTGCCGATGGTGAAAACCCGAGTCTGTTAAAGCACAGGGACGTATTGCCCCCGGTAGTCGGCGTGTAATTTGCTGAGTCAGTGGAAGTGAATGCTTTTTGAACGCGCACCACTTGATCATTAGCGGCTCCGCCCGTGGCTGTGCAGCTTGCGCTCGCGGGTACAAATGCGATCCAGCCCGTGTTCCATGTGGTCGATCCACTGCACGTGGTCGAGGTTGTGCTCGGACAGACAACTACGATCTGCCCGCGCTTGATCGCTTCGCTCCGGGCAAATTCCATGTCGCCCAGCAGATTGTTTGCCTCGGATGCCACTTGATTTGCCACTGTCGCACTTTTGTACGAAGGAATTGCAACAAGTCCCAGGATTGCCACCACTAAAAGCGTGACCATCAGTTCAATGAGCGTGACGCCCCGTTGATAGGTACGCAGCGTATTCATCGGGCGTTGAAAATGCTTATCGCGCCCGGAGAGCCAGATCGATATTGCGGTGCACGGCCTAATGAGAATTGTGTCCATGCGAGTCCGTTATCGAGTCGGGTATCACTGGCCAGGCAGGCCCATAAACGTGCATATGCGCTTCGCCGTGTCCACCGGCATTTACCTCATCGTTGTTCAGCTCGAAACAGGTATCAAAATTCGGCTGTACGCAATTGCGTGAACGGTGAAGACCGCTTATCAGGACAAACGGTTCAAAAAGCCGGATGGACGGTGCAATTTGGCCTAGAAGGGTTTGGATGAACGGTACTAACAATCCGACAAACGGATCATTCGTTTCTACCGAAATCGCCCCAAATGAGTACCTTCTATCTGACAGACGGGCCACGTTGACCTCCCATTTCCCTTGATATCTGCTGCATTTTTGTATGTGCTTTTGGTAAAGTTTAATCGCTATTGGGATTCGCGCAAGCGGCAACGATCTGAAAGAAGAGCGCGGACAAACAAAAATTGTGAATGAGACAGAACAGACCAACGGGTTTCTACGGCCGACAAACGGCAAAGTCGCTCAAAACCGGAGGAAATAAACGGCATATAAAAGCAGATGAACGGTATATCTCTCAAAAAGGCAAGATTAAGATTGCGTCCTGGCCGGCAAGTTATGGGGCACTGTCTGGTCTTGGGTTGAGCGCGCCGGCAGACAATCGGCTGCCTTGGGCAGCCGGGTTACCGGCAAAGATAGATATGCCTGCGGCCGGCCAGGTGAATACGCCTCTGTGACCGCGGGTTTTGCCGGCAAGCCGTCAGGGGCCGCATTTCGCGATCACTTACCGACCGGGAAAGTCGATTTCCTTTGTATGACCACCCAGCGTGGCGATGTGAGAGCTGGTCCTTGGATTCGACCGATGTTGCTCAATGGGCGATGCCGTTAGACGCCGGCAATGAATGCCAAAGGAGTGACAGGCGCATTCCGTAACTGTCCTGATTGCCGGATTTAAAGCGCGGAAATGGCGCTCATCTTCCGGGAAAAAGGCAGCAAGCCCCAAAAACGCACATGGATGGATTTGCGCCGGTGTTCGGGACCCAGGAAGTCCGGATATCAAGAAAGCGTATGTGCCAAGTTTGGTATACTGAAACATTCTTGAACCAGTTAACCGGACTATTCAAACTTTGAAAGGATTTTGTCAGAATTTGTGAATTCACCCTGGTATATCGTGGGCGGTGGCATCATCGGGTTGCTGGCGGCCTACGAGCTTAGTATGGCTGGTGAAAGTACAGTTATCTTGGACCGGCAACTGGTCGGAAGCGAGGCATCCTGGGCTGGCGGCGGCATCCTGTCGCCACTATATCCTTGGCGTTATCCGGACGCGGTTGATGTGCTTGCCCGCTGGAGCCAAGTGTATTACCCCAAACTTGCCGAAAAATTAAATCATGTTTCTGGCATCGATCCCGAGTGGACTCGCTCCGGGTTGTTAATCCTGGATGCCGCTGACCTCAAAAGCGGTCTCAACTGGTGCGAAACACACTCGATCAGGGCCGAACTGCTTGATTTTCACGCTACCTTGGCGCTCGAGCCGCAGGTACGGATGAGATCGAATAGGGCGCTAATGCTCCCGGATGTGGCTCAGATCCGCAATCCACGCCTGCTCAAAGCCCTTGTAAAATGCCTGGCCGCTCGCGGCGCAATAGTCAAAGAAAACGTGGCGGTGACTGGCTTTGAGATTTCGGATGGCGCGCTAAGGGGCATTCTTACTGAAAAAGGGACCTTACCGGCGCAACGCTGCTTAATCGCCGCAGGTCCCTGGAGTGCATCCTTACTTACGACAATCGGCATTGATCTTCCAATACATCCAGTGAGAGGTCAGATGCTTGTCCTGAACGGGTCGTCCTTGCCGTTTCGCCACATCCTTCTCAGGGACGCTCATTATTTGATACCGCGACGTGACGGACGGATTCTCGTAGGGAGTACCCAGGAAGATGCCGGGTTCGACAAGTCGACTACTGCGGAGGCACGTCAGGCGCTATATGCTGCGGCTGTTGAGCTCGTACCGGAGCTTGGTAACTCGCGGATCGAGCATCATTGGGCAGGTCTGAGGCCCGGTTCGCCGGACGGAATCCCATATATTGGCGAACATCCTGAGGTCAGGGGACTTTTCGTAAATACCGGCCATTTCCGCAATGGCATCGTGCTTGCCCCGGCGTCAGCTACATTGGTGGTAGATTTAATGTTAGGTCGTTCTCCATCACTTGATCCGCGTCAATACAGCCTGGTGCGTGCCTAGGTTAGACTTAGAGCACCCATGGATTTATACTAGGTCTAAATATGCAACCTGAACCCTATGTACCTATGATGAATGTTCACGTCCAGCCCTACACGCACGATGAGATTGACACAATGCTTCGTGCGCACGGAATCAATGCGACGTCCCAGAGAGTCGAAATCGCGCGTGGGTTGTTTTCGCGCGGCGGACACTTTTCTGCGGAAGACGTGTTTGCGCTGGTTAACTCCGAGCAATCCCTGGTTTCGAAGGCAACCGTTTATAATACCCTCGGCCTATTTGCGGAGAAGGGTCTGATCCGGCAGGTCATCGTCGATCCGACCAAAGTTTTTTATGACCCCAATACTTCGCCGCACTATCATTTCTATGATGTTGCTACCGGCATATTGACGGACATCAGCGCCCAGGATGTTCACATTACCGGATTGCCGCCCTTGCCCGAAGGTGCACAAATGGAGGGCGTTGACGTCATTGTTCGTATGCGTCATGCCTCATCTGGTACCCGCTGAATTGCGGTTGTTTCGGCGACCCGGTCCCTCGTATACTTGTGACCCAATCGCCGGTGTAGCTCAGTTGGTAGAGCAACTGATTCGTAATCAGTAGGTCATCGGTTCGACTCCGGTCACCGGCACCAATAAACTCAATGACTTATAGCTGTTTTTCCGCACCACCCTAGCGTCCACACTGCCATTTGCCATAGTCTTGCGATAGTTGGCAATGGCAGGAGGGGTATCGCGACGTTCCGAAAGCGCCCCGGTCCGGGCGGCAGGTTTGTCTGGCAAGCCCAGGTCATACGGGTAGGCGAGCTGCCTAAGTTCCGCTAACCCTATTCAGATGCATGTCGATGCAACCTCCGTGATTGGCGAAGGCGCGTCATTCAGATTTCCGCAGGCTGCGAGAACGGCACCTTGTATCCACGGAAGCCACGCGCACAAGCCTGCCAGGGCGACGGGAATGAGGATCACGCCGGTAATCACCATGCAGATACTGCGGTGGACACAATCCGACTTCAGCAAACCCCGGCGGCCGCCTTGAGGTGAACGACAGAACACCAATTCCGTAGCCGATCAAGACTATGCTACTGGCCATCATCTGACGCGAACCGAAACGGCGGCACCAGGCGCCAGATTTAATGAAATAGGGTGACGATCGCCAGGGACATGGGCAACACCGACATAAGCGACACCCGAGTTGTCCGGTTGTAGCCACGCCATGGACAGGAGAAGCAGCACGCCGTACGAAGGCAGCAATGCGCAAATTGCCGTTTCAGAAATGCGCGCGACGGATCACCAATCAGTGGTTTTGTTAGCGCCCAAGCAATTCACCGACCGGTTTAAGAGATTCAACGCGATCACAAACCACCTTGGCGATGGTGACCAGCGGCGCGCTCAGCAGCAGCCCCCATACACCCCACAGCCAGCCGAAGAATAGCAGTGCGATAAACAGCACGGCAGCGCTCATGTGCGCGAAGCGACTCTGGATCCAGGTCACAAACACCAGCCCGACCGCGCCAGACACCAGAAGTGATGCACCAGCAACGGCCAGCGCAATGAGCGGTGACCCGAATTGCAGGAATGCCGCCACACCGCTCGCAAGCGCGATCAAAACCGGTCCCAGGTAAGGTATAAAATGCAGGACTCCGGCAGCGAAGCCCCATACGCCAGCTTGCTCCAGTCCCATCGCGCGGAACACAAGCCAGATACCGGTGCCAATCAAGGTGTTTGCCATCAGCGTGACGAGCAGGTAGCGCTGGATCTGCACGTTGATCTCTTCAAGAATATGCACGGTCTCTTTCTGGCGCGAAAATCCGACGAACTGAACCAGCTTGCGCCGGAAATGCTGCCCGGAAGCCAGAAGGAAATAGGTAAGCAGCAACACGATCGGTGCCTGAGCGGCCACGGAGATCAATAACGCAGATTGCGCGAGCGCATAGTCGCGCAGCCATTCTGTGGGAGCAGGATCGCGGGCAGCGACCGCGCCTGCCTGTGGCTTCAATCCGGCGTCGGAAGCTGCCGCTTGAAGTTCGCTCGCGGCTTTTTGCATATTCTGCAGTGCCGTCGGGCTACCCGCACGAGCGGCGCGCAAGTTCTGACGTAGCTTCAGGGCGGCCTGGGGAAGCTTGTCAATCATCGTCGTAGCTTCATCGCGTAACGAAAAAGTGATCCAGGACAAGCCGCCAACCAGTACGACGAGCACCAGTGCCGCTGCCAGGGGGCGAGGCACATAAAGTGCCTTTAGACCCTCCACCAGCGGCCGCAGCATGTAGCTGGCAAGGATTCCAATCAGCAACGGCACAAAAAAAGCGCGCGCCAAATACAGTGCGGCAACAAGCGCGATGACCGCAAGCACAACGACTGCTGCGCCAGTACGTGACGTAGGATTCTCACCCGTGCCAACCGGTTTGTGCTGAGCGTTCAACGTGGACGGCATATCCACGATTTCGGAGCCATCGTCGCTGTTTGGCGAGATCATGGTGCCTGCGGACTTCGAAATAGGAAATTGACCATATAGCGAAAACCCATCGCCGTATGTGCGATAGCGTACAGCCTAATCCAAAGTGAATGCGGATAATTCGTCATGTCCGTAGAGAAACAGGACACAAGAGAAGTGTCAGAAGATGAAATAAATCGCCAGTGATTTTATAGGTTGAATTTTTTTGGAGAGGACCAACATGGACGTTCGTCTCTGGCAGGTTTTTAGAGTGATTTTCCTGACCAATGGATCAGTGTCGCAGCTGACTTCAGCCTGTGAGTGGTAAAGTCAGGAGTAATGCATTCGGATAGCCGGCATCTATGCCGGTGTCCATGACGATGTCGCCAGGTCAAGGCGATATAAGGAGTTTGGCGGGGATCTTGTAGATGTGAAACAAGTGCCCATTTGAGCGTTCCGCAATGCGGGTGCCCGCGAGATCCGATCGAAATGCCATGATTGATTATCCGGTATCGATATTTCTAAATATCCGTTCGGACAATCCCAACGTGCATCACTCAGCGAAGTTCCACGGAAGTGTTTACATCCTCATGAGGAGTATTTATGAACGGTTTACACAGTTTCAGCACAACTGATCCGATTACGGGCTTCGACATCATCGACCCCAAGACCCGGCCATACTTGATTGAGGGAAATGCCTCCGCCGACTTGACGATTTACTTTGAATCCAATGCTTCACGTCAGGCGTATATCGACATTCCTATACAACATCCCGAGCAGGACCTAAGAGTGACGCTGGACAACCCGACGGATGACTATTGAGGTCGAATTCCGCACAGCCAACGTGCGGCTGGATAGGCCAATCTGCATTCGGACGACGATCACGCTCGATAGGTCGGAATAAGCCATTAAATGCTGTCTAAAAATTTTGCGAACCACTGACTCCCTTGCGTCGCACGGAGCGCAAGTGGCATGAGCTATTGTTCTGTGCCTACTTCCATAATGCAAATCAACAGAGACGACAACCAGCGCAGCTGATTGGCTGACCTGATTCTTAATCGCACCCATGCGCGAGTTGCTTTACGCATTGAGTTTTCCAACGAATCTTATACAGTGCTTAGGTGTGGTTGCCGATGGCAAGTGAAGTTTGACCTTATCACAGGCTGAATTATGCCGGGAATTGTTTGTCGCATCTGTGACGTCACCTTTTGATTCAGCGTGAGTGCAGAAAACATTGCGTTATCAGTGATAGTCGGCTCGAGTCCAGTCACCGATATCATCAATTCAGGAACAACCTGGCCGATGGTCGTTGTCAGATGCAATGATTCATCGCATATCATGCGACACCGCGTCGGAGCAGGTTGAAGCAAAATTGTGAGTCCTCGCTGGGCCGTGTTCAGCCCTGCGTAGTCACGAGTTGGCTAGTTCCAAGCAGAGAGGCGAATTCCGCGGCCGGCAGCGGCTTGCTAAAATAGAAGCCCTGCACGGCATCGCAGCGTTCCGAACGAAAAAACTCGAACTGCGTCTGCGTCTCCACGCCCTCAGCGATGGTTTTCATCCCCAGGGTGTGCGCCATGCTGATGATCGCCCGAGCCAAAGCGGCGTCGTCGGGGTCGTCCGGAATGTCGTGTGTGAACGACTGGTCGATCTTCAGTGCCTCGACTGGAAAACGCTTGAGGTAGGACAGTGAGGAGTAGCCAGTACCGAAATCATCTATGGTGAGCGTGACCCCCATCTCGGCCAGTGTGCGCAGAGACTCGAGCCTTTCAGCATCGTGGTGCAGCAGGACACTTTCGGTGATCTCAAGCTCCAGCGCGGTTGGATCAAGGTCGGTGTCCTCGAGTATCCCGCGAACGACGCGCGCAATGGGTGAATGGCCGAACTGCCGCGCTGAAAGATTGACGGCCATGCGCAGCGGACGTCCGAAATCCTGCCTCCAGCGCCGGCATTGGGCACAGGCCTCGCGCAGAACCCATTCGCCGATCTGCACGATCAATCCTGTGTCTTCGGCCAGCGGGATGAATTGCGATGGCGGGATCAGTCCACGCTGGCCATGACGCCAGCGCACCAGTGCTTCCATACCCAGAATATTGCCAGTCGCGCAGTCAATAATCGGCTGATAATGCAGCACCAGCTCGTCGCGTGCCACGGCGTGGCGGAGATCATTCTCCAGTGCAAGATTCTCGATTGCCCTGGTCATCATATCCGCAGAATAGAAACGGTAGACATTGCGACCTTGTTCTTTTGCGCGGTACATTGCGATGTCGGCATTACGTAACAGCCCCGACACATCCTGCACATCGAAGGGGTAAAGTGTGATGCCGAGACTGGCAGTCATATGAAGTTCGCGCCCGGCAACAAAAAACGGCTGCGCGAAGGCGTCGAGAACTTTCTGTGCTACGCGTGCCGCATCGTCTATGTGCCCCATGTCGGCGAGAATAAGCGTGAACTCGTCGCCGGACAGGCGCGCGACCGTATCTCCCTTGCGCATCGCAGCAGTGAGCCGCTCGGCGACGGCCTTCAGAAGCATATCGCCGGTATCGTGCCCAAGAGTGTCATTGATATTCTTGAAGCGGTCGAGGTCGAGGAATGCCACGCCCACCAGGCGTTCGTGACGATCAGCCTCGATCATCGCGCGACTCAGCCGGTCGGAGAACAGCACGCGATTCGGCAGTGCGGTCAGACTATCATAGTGCGCGAGGCGACCCAGTTGTTCCTCGGCGCGCCGGCGCTCGGTAATGTCTTCGGCAGTGCCGGCGTAACCGATAAGCCGATCACCCTCGCGGATGGCTGCCGCCCGGGTATGTGTAAGTCGTTCGCCCAAACCAGTTACGAAGCGAATTTCAATATCATATTCCGGTTTTCGCCCGTGAACGAAATCCTGCCAGGCCGTCAACGCCCGTTCGCGATCCGCCAATTGGATAAACTCGAACCATTGGTTGAGTGCAGGCTCCTCGGCGGACACGCCGACGATTCTGTGGAATGCACGGTTGCTGTATATGACATTGCCGTCCGGGTTTGCCAGGAAGATTCCGATAGGCGAATTCTCGGCAACCGTACGGGCACGCTCCTCGCTCTCACGTAACCGCTGCTCGGTTTGTTTGCGCGCGGAGATATCCACCTGAACGCCGAGTAAGCGGATCGGCCGGCCGGATTCGTCGCGTCGCAAGGCGCCGCGCGACAGAAACCAGCGGTACGAGTCGTCCTTATGACGCAGCCGGTACTCGACCTCGTAAGAAGATGCGTGACCGGCGAGACAGTCCAGGATCGTCTCCACCGCGCGCACGCGATCTTCGGAATGCAGGCGGCTTTCCCATGTTTCGTAATGGCTCCGCAGTTCGTCCGCACGATAGCCGAGCTGGCGTTTGAATACCGGAGACAGGTAGACGGAGTTGTCTTCCGGATTCCAGTCCCAAAGTCCGACATCGGCAGCTTCGGAAGCCAGTGCGAATTGTTCTTCCTTGGTCTGCAAAGCAGTGAGCACCGCACGCGTATTGTCACGCATGTCGTTGATCGCAGTGGCCAGCTCATCCAGTTCATTGGGGGTGCGGTGACCCTTGTGTGCCAATACCAGCGGTGAGGCAAGCAGGCGCACATCCATGTCGCGCACGTAGGCGGCCATTGTCTGCAAATGGCGGTTCACCAGCCAATGGAAAAATACAAACGCAAAGCCGGCCATGAGAAAAATCTGGAGACCATTGCTGGCGAGAATAATAAGCGTCTGGGTAAGCAGTTGGTGGTATACATCATCAAGACTGACAACCACGTTCAGTGTGCCGAGCGGAATGTTTCGTCCGTCCTGCGTATACACCATCGGGTAGCTTTGTTCTATTACATGGACCGAGCGGCGCGATCCGGCCTGTGCCCAGAGCGTCTTGCCATCGCGCACTGCGGCGTACTCGAATTTCGGAATGTGCACTATGCCCTGAAGTTGCAACAGCATGTCTTTTTCGTTGGTGGCCCACAACGACTGGGTCAAGGCCTCGAGATGGACCTGTTTGATCTGTCGAAGGTCCGCGTCGATGCCGCGCATGTCGTGGCGATACTGGCCGTAGAGCTGAAGCAGGGTAAGGAGCAGCGTAATTCCTAAGCTGAACAGAATGATCGCGACACTCAATCGTCGCGCAAGAGGCGAGCGCAGTTGGTCGCGGTACCAGTTGAAATGCGCTACCATCCGGCGGCCTTGTCGTATGGCAGGAGTTTCTCGCTATAGATGCGTTGATAGAAGCCGTCGCGCTTAAGCGCCCGTAAGGCCTCTGTCAATTGCGGAGCGAGCTTGGCATAACGCTTGTTCAAGTAGATATACATTGGGCGTTTCGTGAGCGGCGGTTCGATCACGCGAATATGCCGGTATCCCTGCTTCTGAATAAGCGCCAGGCCCATCCTGCGTTCGTACAATGCAACCTTGATACGATCAAGATCGAGTAGGCGGAAAAGCTGCTCGGGATCATCGACAGTGGTCACACGCCCAGCGCCGGCCATTGCCCGCTCGTAAATTTTCCAGCCTTTGATGAGTCCAACGGAATGGTGGCGAATCACCGTAAAGCTGGCTGGGATCGAAGTATCCTTGCTGAAGGCGGCAAAATCCCAGTCGATGAGTTTTTCCCTTACGCGCACAAGATTCGGGTATTTCTTGTTGAGACCGGCAATGCGGGTCAGCTCACCATCCTCGAGTCCGTCATTGGCTAGCAGCAGTGCGCGTTCAGCGGGTAATTTGACCAGACGTATTTCGACCCCTACTCGTCGAAATGCCTCGGCGGCTATCACGTCGAGAAAGCCGCTATGTTCGGGGTTGGTAAGTGGCGGCTCATCGACACCGTTTAATACCAGCATCGGCAGTTTGGCAGCAAAATCAGGCGGTGAGCAAAACAAAAGACTCAACAACAGCAGCAATGTTCCACCATGGGTCTTCCTTTTAACAATCATGCGACGAACGCCATGTCTGAGACCCGTTGCAGAATCGCGGCCGAAATCCTGTAGACCCTATATTAGGTATTCGTGATATGACACCTTTTCACTTATCATTATAGCCAAGTCTGTAGTCCAGATATCTCTATCGGCCACGCTTGGATCAACCGAGTCGCTAGGCTGCCGGTCAGCGCTGACCTGGACCAGCAGTCAGGCCCGGTTGCAGTGGCAACCCAGGCTGATCTGCGTCGTTTTCAGTCGAGAATGGGTGATTGGCAGCAAATCCCTTGCCGGGAGTAGGTCAAGAATGGCGCTTGTGGATTGCACCGTCAAGGATGACATTGCCGGACATATCAAAGACACCTGTGCCTCGTGACAGGATGACACATAGCAATTGAAAACCTCCGGAACCAGCTCTTTATCCAGGGGTATACGAAGAGCCGAAAAACTGCGCCAAGACGGAAGGATTTGCCGTCAATGGCACCACTGGCATCAGTGGCAAACTGCAAGCCCTTTATGCATTCGGCTCGTCCAGAGCGGTGGTGATCGCTGCCGGACTAATGGGCAGGTGCGGTACGCGCGCCCGGCAGGCTGCATAGACTGCAATCGAAATTGTGGCCGCGGATGGATAACGCATGATTGTTTTTGCGTTCAAAGTCTGGCGTCGGCTATACGAAGGTGCGAGCGCATTACATTAGGGCCGGGTTCGAAAAGCGCGCTGCAAGGAAGTGCTCTGGCGCTGCATGGGGAGTCGACGCTCTATCCTGTGCCGATTATGCCGCACAGGGACACTTGGCCGCTACCAGCGCAAAATAATTATCACCGTGAATGTCGGTTTTGCGGGCACTATGGGCCAACGCAGATGCATTTCCTGCCCGGAAGTCATCAAAAAGCGGATTTTTGATACGTCCGGAGCGATTGAAATGCAGTGTAAAATCTCTGGGCCCGAACGCATTGCGAGAATTTTAAATAGCGCCGGGAATTTTGCCCGTCCCGCATCAACGCCGGCGCGGCAAATGCGGATTCATCATGACTCCCCGGTCACGTTCGTTTTCGCGGGAACAGCGGTCCTTCTCCCTGATCCATGCTTTATCCTTTCAGGCTTCGCGTTTCCGATTGCAGCTATGCCGACGCTTCTGCGATATAGAAGCAGGATTGGCAATTCTGCGGCCGCTCCTTGGAGCAATGGCGCTTCTCGCATTTGGAATGCCGACCATCAGCGTTCTGTGTTTTCGCAAGTCGCTGGACTGAACTCACTGCGCACCGCACACCGCAGTCCCGGCCGCAGCACCGCGGCGAACCGGCGCGACAGCCGCGCCTCGCCGCGGTGGAATCCTTCCGGCCGCATTGGCGATAGCGACTTCACACGATCAGTCCTTCCGCTTTCAGTGTTTCCTTCACGGCTGCGCGCGCCGAAACACGAGCCATGTAGTCCTTGAGTACCGGCCACTTGCCGAGGTCCACCTTGAGGAAGTTGCTCCAGTTAAGTACGGTAAACAGATAGGCGTCGGCAATCGAGAATTTGTCACCCATGAGATATTGCTTGCCTTTGAGCCGCTCTGTCAGATAGTCGAACCGCTTGCCCAGGACGTTCAGCTGATTTTGCTTCCATTCTTCGGGCGCTTTCGGGTTGAACAGGGGCCCGAATTGCTTATGGACCTCCGACGAGATGAAATTGAGCCATTCAATCAGACGGTAGTGGTCCATTGTTCCGGCCGGCGGTGTCAAACCGGCGGCAGGTTTCTGGTCCGCTAGGTACTGGAGAATGGCCGCCACCTCGGTGAGAAGCTCGCCGTTATCAAGCTTGATGGCCGGCACATAGCCTTTCGGGTTTATCTTCATATAGTCGGCACCGCCTGCAGTCTGATGCTTGGCGAGGTCGACTTTTTCAGATTCGTAGGGTAGAGCGGCTTCGTTGAGGACAATGTGTGCCGCGAGCGAACATGCGCCCGGGGTAAAGAAGAACTTCATCATTTTAGAGACTCCTTGTTGTTGAAATCCGGCACATTCAAATTGACTGGCCCTGCGAGGGACAGCACTGCCGGCAGACATTCTGGCACAAGTTGAGGACAAGTCGTTAGATCCAGTCATCGCAGAATCATTCGCGAAACACAGTTGGATATCCGGCCCGGTGCCGCGAGTTCCGTGCTCTGCCTGAAATTGGCATATGGCTCATGTGGGAACATGGACCGCAGCTGCGCGCATTTGTTCGTGTGGCCGGTCGGTGCGGGTGTGCATGACAGAATCGGCCGGCACGGGGGAATCCATCCAGGGCTCTTTCCACAGCTAATTGAATTATCCGGAATTCCGTTTCTGTATCTGCGTTCAGGTCCTGAGTAGAATTATCGGGAATCTGCACAGGGATTACCTTTGAACCGGAGGCTGCCATGCATGTAACCCTGGTCGATTTCCGCGTCAAACCGGAATACATTCCGGAATTCATCGAGGCGACGCGCGTCAATCATTTCGCTTCGGTACGCGAGACCGGGAACCTGCGCTTTGATGTACTGCAGTCAGACACGGATTCCGGCCGGTTCATTTTGTATGAAGCCTATGTTTCCGTCGAGGATGCCATGGCTCATAAGCAAACGGCGCATTATCAGAAATGGCGCGATGCTGTGGCGCAATGGATGATAGTGCCGCGCGTTGGCGCACCATATCGGACACTTTTCCCGCAGGTGGTTAAATCCAATGACTGACGCTTTTTCAATTACGGGCCTGCCCAATATTCTTTTCGGCGAGGGCCGCTTAGCTGAAGTGCCGGCGCTGGCGGCGCGCTTCGGGCGGCGCATGCTTGTAGTCACCGGCGGCCATTCCTTGCGAAAGACGCCGCAGTGGCCGCAATTGCTGGCAGCCATGGATGCAGCCGGACTTGACTCCGTGGAGATCCGGATTGACAGTGAACCTTCCCCGCAGCTCGTGGACGAAGCGGTTGCGCGTTTCCGCGCGGCCGGGATAGACGCAGTCCTCGGGATCGGCGGCGGCAGTGTGCTGGATGCCGCCAAGGCCATTGCCGGTCTGCTACCTCACGGAAATTCCGTCATGGACCACCTCGAGGGAGCAGGGCCGGAGTTACCTTACCGCGGTCCTGCAGTTCCCTTTATTGCGGTGCCGACCACTGCGGGTACTGGCAGCGAGGCGACCAAGAACGCGGTGCTCAGCGTTCAGGGCCCAAAGGGTTTCAAGAAGTCCTTTCGCCATGACTGTCTTGTCCCGCGCTATGCTGTCGTCGATCCAGCCCTGTTGGAAACCTGTCCGCCTGCGCTTATTGCGGCCAATGGTATGGATGCCCTGACCCAGGTGCTTGAATCCTACGTATCGGTGCGCGCTAATCCCTTCACCGATGTCCTGGCGCTGAGCGGTCTGTCATCTGCGCGCGATGGACTGCTGACATGGTACGAACAGGGACCGCAGGCAAAGGACGCGCGCGCTGCCATGGCCTACGCCTCTCTGGTGTCTGGAATTACGCTTGCGCAGGTGGGGCTGGGTTCAGTGCACGGCCTGGCCTCACCGATCGGCGCCTATTTCCCGGTCCCGCACGGGGTTGCCTGCGGCACACTGGTTGCAACTGCGACCGAAATCAACATCACCGCACTGGAACGGCGTGCGCCGGCGCATCCGGCATTGACCAAATATGCCCATGTCGGCCGGTTGCTCAGCAGACGCGATGAATTGTCTGACCGCGAGGCGCGAACTGTCCTGGTGGCGACACTCACGGAATGGACTGAGCGCCTGCGCCTGCCGCGCCTATCAGCCTATGGAATCGCGCCGGGGGATTTTGATGCAATCGTTGCCGGTTGCCGCGGCAGCAGTATGAAGACCAATCCAGTAGTGCTGGAGGATGGTGAAATCAGGGAGATTTTGCGGGCCCGCAGCTGATACAGGACGCCCGCGACAGATTCAATGTCGCGGGGTTCAAAGCTTGCTTCCGGCTGTGGCCGGGAATCAGTTTTCGTCGCCGATATTGCGAACGAAGGTGTAGACCGCAGGCCGCTGTACGAGCTCATGGAAGGTCCTGCCGACGCTCCAGGTAGGGATCGAAATGGGCAGGGAACCCACGAATATGATCGTTCCGGCGACAGTTGCGATCAGTCCCACTGGCCGCATGACGAAGAGGTCAAGCAATACCGAGCCGTCGTCCCCTGCTTCATAGGCATATGCCTGCGGTGCTGTGATTCCCATGAAAAGCGCCGTAATAACGGCGATCATCATCAATTTCTTTGCTTTTATCATCGATTTAACCCTCATGAACCGGGCGTGCACGCGACGCCGAAGGCATTACCGGTCTCGATGCTGCCGTGCGACCCGCACTTTACCCTAACATATTATAGTGAAATATACCCATGCGAACAGCATTGCGCTCACCTTAGAGTGTTGCACACCTGCCAATTTCCGCAAGGTATCGCTTCGCAGGGCAGTGGTCGGTCGGCATGGCAGTCTGTATATTACCCGTTGATGGCTAACAGCAAGACAGAAAGGTCCGGGGCCAAGGCCCGTTACCGGGTAAACGGCTGGTGAATCTACCGCTGAATCCGTTGGCCGGTATCGACCGTGCATCCGGGCTCGTCGAAGGTGCACGTTTCATGCGTTCGCCGAATTTCGATGCGCGTCCGCCGGATATGCCCATCGATGTACTCATAATCCATTCGATCAGTCTGCCTCCCGGGCAGTTCGGCGGCGCCGACATTGAGCACCTGTTCTGCAATACCCTGGACTTCACACGCCACCCTTTCTATGAGGAGATCAGGGGATTGCAGGTCTCCGCGCATCTCCTAGTTCGTCGCAGTGGTGAGCTCGTCCAGTTCGTGCCTTTTCAGGCGCGCGCCTGGCATGCGGGTGTATCCTGCTGCGAAGGCCGCACGCGCGTAAACGATTTTTCCATCGGTATTGAACTCGAAGGCGCCGACGATGTGCCATTCGAAGATACCCAATATGCGGTTCTCGCAGCCGTCACCCGCACCATTATAGATACCTATCCGGGGATAACACCGGAGCGGATCTACGGACATGCAGATATTGCGCCGGGGCGGAAGACCGATCCCGGCCCGTCTTTCGACTGGTCGCGCTACAGGCGTTCTCTGTAGCATAATGAGGATGTCTTAGGCGGGCTGTCGATAAGCAACCAAGGGCAGACAGATGACATATATTCTCATTACTATTTTGCTGGCGATCCTTCTGGACCGGCTGGCACCCAACCGCAACGGTATTCAGCTCTGGTCGTGGTACAGCGACTGGGCCGAATCCATCGAGCAGCGTTTCAACGGCGGTACACGCGCTCAGGGGTTAAGTGCGGTATTCATAGCCATCGTGCCGGTATCGGTCGGCATATTCCTCGCTGCCCTGATTCTGGGAGAAATCGTCGGCTTGCTCCGGTTTGCTTTCAACGTCGCGGTCGTTTATCTCTGCGTTGATCTGTATCGACTCGGCAATGCCGCGCAGGCCGTGTCCACTGCACTAGAAAATGGCGATGTCGCTGAAGCCGCACTGCATCTGCGCGAACTGACCGGCAAGGATTCGGGCGAGCGTACTGAGGCGAGCGTGGCTCATGCCACGGTCGAAGCTGTGCTTAAACAGGCCAATTCGCTGGTGATTGCTCCTCTATTCTGGTTCATAGTGCTCGGGCCCGTCGGAGCTGTATTGCAGCGCATGGCAGCGGTGCTGGATCGTCTTTGGGGACATCGTAGCACGCGTTTCGTCGAGTTCGGCTGGGCAGCGGCACGTCTGGACGATCTGCTGGGATGGATTCCAGCGCGTATCACTGCTTTGAGTTACGCAATCATGGGCAGTTTCGAGGATGCGCTGCACTGCTGGCGCCGCCAAGCGGGGATGTGGTCGGATATCAACAGCGGCCCGCTGCTCGCGTCCGGCCTCGGCGCCATGCATCTCGAATCCTGCGAGGAACAGCCGGAGGATGCCTACGGCAACCGGCTGGTGTCGCAAACTGTTCTGCCGGACGCCGGTGATGTGCGCCGCGTGGTAGCGCTCGTGTGGCGTGTGCTTCTTTTCTGGCTTGGTGTGGCGATACTCATGTCGGGAGCTCATCTTTTCGGATTGTTGGCGCGCTGAGAATCACCACCTGCATCCCGGTTTTTTCAGACATCATGCGCCGGGTGTCACTGGTATCAGCTCCGATTTTTCATGAGACCGGTCTGTGAACGGCGCGCGCAATACCACCCTTATTGACCTCATTCGTCACGGTGAGCCCGTAGGCGGAAAGCGTTACCGCGGCCAGACCGACGACCCGCTCGACGAGACTGGCTGGCGGCAGATGCGCGAAGCGGTGGCGGGGTGCGCCTGCTGGGATGTCATCATTACCTCGCCGCTGCTGCGCTGCTCCGAATTTGCGCGCGAACTTGCTACCCAACTGACGCTTTCGATGTATGAGGACGAACGCCTGAAGGAAATCGGATTCGGCGAATGGGAGGGATGCAGGCCTGACGAACTGAGCCGCGATGATCCCGGAATCCTTGAGCGCTTCTGGCGGGATCCGGACCGTTACCGGCCCGCCGGCGCCGAAACACTGGCTGACTTTCGCGATCGCGTGCAAGGCGCATGGGAAGATCTTGTCCGGGAGCATGAAGGCAAGCGGGTCCTGGTCGTAGCACATGCGGGCGTGATTCGAATGGCGATCAGTCTGGTTTTGGGGATGCCGAGTGATCACGCATTCCGGATTCGTGTCGACAATGCGCAGATTACGCGCATTCGCATCGAACGCGACAGCATCGGCCTTTTCCCGACTCTGGTTTTTCACGGCGGCAAGCCCTGACGTAAGCGCGCGCCCGCGGTTTTTTGCTTGCGGTCCTTGGGGCAGACATCCAGACCGAGCTCCGCGCAATCGATGATCATGGTACCGAAGTCATGCTTGCGACGCCGGTGCAGCGCATCAATAGTCTCGCCCCAACACAACTCAGCTGCAGTATGCGGCGCGTGCCGGCAACCGGGTTGCGGGCATATCGGCGCTCAGCGATTATCCAGCCGAGTGTGTGCCGACCTCGACGCTGCGCGCAAAAGTGCACCGCCGCGATGCGCGTTAACCGTCAGTCCCCGCCGCCGCGTGGCTGCTTCGGTTGCCAAAGGACGTCGCCGCCGCCGCCGGATTTGTTCAGGCTGCGGGCGAGGACGAACAGAAGATCGGACAGTCTATTCAGATAGCGCAGGGCGATCGGCGAGACTTTTTCCTCGTGCGCAAGGGTGTAGACCCGGCGCTCGGTACGCCGGCATACGCTGCGCGCCAGGTGGCAGACTGAAGCAGCATGCGTGCCGCCGGGAAGTATGAATTCCTTGAGCGGTGGGAGTGTGCTATTAAGTTCGTCCAGATGCGCTTCCAGTTCGCTGACCTGGCTGTCCTCGATGAGACAGTGCCCGGGTATCGAGAGCTCACCGCCAAGATCGAACAGCGTGTGCTGGATGCGGGTCAGCATCTCGGCGACCGCGCCGGGCAGGGGGTCGCAAAGCAATAAGCCCAGCAGGCAGTTGAGCTCGTCCACTGCGCCGAGCGCCTCGATGCGTGCGCAATCCTTGGGCACGCGCGCGCCGTCACCCAGCCCGGTCGTGCCGTCGTCGCCGGTACGGGTGTAAATCCTGGTCAGGCGGTGACCCATGTTAAAAATGTCCGTTCAGATTTTGATTAGCCTATACACGATCGGCGCCTGGAGGTCAAAGGAGTTGCCTCGCTGCAGGGCGATCGCGTCCGGAATATTCGTCATCCGGTCAAGCCTGTGCGAGGCGGATTCATCGGGTAGCCTACGGCCGGAGTCTTGATCGAGGGGAATCCGGCTCTGAAGGCCGTCCGGCTCGATATGCAGGCGCACCGTCACGCGACCCTCCCAGCCCTTGCTGGCAAGCGAGCATTGGATACCGAAAATTGGGTGTCTGCGCCCGCAGTGTCTCTTGAATGAGATGGCGGCCGGACGCCTGCGCCTCGATACTGCTGTGAGCCGGCATGCCGGACGTGCTGGTGCGTTTTGCGGTAGCGCCCGGCGCCGCAGGCAGCTTTGTTGCGCGTCGAGCGTCTTTTGTCAGCGCGGGGTTAAATGCAGGTTTAAGAGGTTTTGCAGGCGTCCGCCAAGGGTACGGCCCTGCGACCGCGAATAGGCGCCGATCAGAATGATGCTGCGCGATTTGCCAGGTTGGCGGCGGATTGACGGTGCTAATTCAGGATCTGGGGCGAACCGAGATGCCAGCCCTGGGCATTGCGGATGCCCATTTGCAGCAGGGCCTTTCGGGTTTCTTCGTTTTCGACACTTTCTGCGATGGTCTCAATGCCGAAGGACACGGCAAGTTCATGGATGTGTTCGACAATCTTGCGGTCGGCTTCGTGGTCCAGCATGCCGCGCACAAAGGTGCCTTCGATCTTGAGGTACTCCGGACGGAAGAGATTAAGAAAGTGGTAGGTCGAATAGCCGCTGCCAAAATCATCCAGGGCAAGCTTGCATCCGATACGCCGCAGCGTCTGGATGTCGGCTAGCAGGGTTTCGGTGATCGTGACGTTCTCGCGCTCGGTGATCTCAATGACGACGGATTTTCCGGCGCGGCATGCGGGGCCGATCAGTGTTTCTAGTTGTGTGACGAACCCGCGATCATTGAAGGAGCTCGGATCAAGATTGAGAAACAGTCCATAGCCGACCGGAGCGAGACGCAGGGCCTGCTCAATAATGTGCAGATCGATTTCGCGTGTAAGGCCGAGTTCCTCTGCAACTGCAATGAAATCTCCCGCCTTTATGGTTGAGCCGCCATGCTGCATTCGCGCCAGGGCTTCGTAGGCGATCGGCAGGCCGGTGCGGATATCGCAGATCGGCTGAAAGGCGGGCATGAGGTTGCCTTGTTCCAGCGCGTTGCGCAGCTGGAACCCCTGGCTGAATATGGACATGAGCGCGCGGCTGATGTCGGGCGACAGGACCTCTACGCGATTGCGTCCGCGGCGCTTGCTGTGATAAAGCGCGACGTCGGCAGCGCTGACGAGATCCTGCGCCGTCTTGCCGTGGGTAGGGGCCTCGGCCACGCCGATGCTGCACTGCAGATGAATATGGCCTACAGGAAGGTTGATATGGGTTTCGTTGATGGTGGCGTGCAGTTTGATCGCGATAGCGGTTGCATCATTGAGCGTAGTGTTTTTGAGGACCATGGCGAACTCATCCCCGGCAAGACGCGCCACATAGTCGTTGCGCCGGACGGTTTTCTTGAGCAGACCAGACATCGCACGCAGGGCATCGTCTCCGGCCGGATGTCCGTAGGTGTCGTTGATGAATTTGAATCCGTCGAGGTCGACTATCAGCAGGCAAACCGACTGGCTTTTCGGGAGATGGTCGGTAAGGATGACTTCGAGTTGGGTGTCGAAGTGACGCCTGTTGTATAGCCCGGTCAGCGGATCGGTGACCGACAGATAGTACAGATCATCCTGATATTTGGTGAGCAGCCTGTTCAGTTCAACGCTCCGGGTAATGTCGCCAAGCGTTCCGATCACGCCTGTAAACCGGCCGGTGGAATCGAACTGGGCTTCTGCGTCGACATGCACCCAAAGGCGCTTTCCTGCGGCGCTGCGCAGGCATATTTCGCGGTTCTTGTCGTGCACTGCCGGCAGGTTCGGCGGCGTGAAGTCGATTGCGACCTGGCGTTCCATAGCAAAGTCGGAAAACGGGCGGCCAAGGGTATCTTCGCTCTTGAAGCCGGTAAGCGCCTCCCAGGCGGGATTGAGAAAACTGATGTGGCCGTCGTGGTCGAGCTCGAAGAGGATCTCGCGCATGCCGTTGACCAGGGCACGAAGACGGTTCTCGCTATGCTCCAGAAGTTCCCGGGTCTCTTCGAGATTGTGAATATAGTGGCGCATGGTGGCGGAACTGTCCGCAAATGCCTGGTTGAGTTCCTGCAGTTCGCGGCTCCGGGATGCCATCAGTCTGACCTTGGGCGTCCAGTTGCCGCGTGACATCTGGCGCGCCATTTCCGTGAGCGGTGCAAGCGGCGCGGTGAAGCGTCTCAGCAGTGAATTCATGATCACGATTGTGGCAAGCAGCAGGGCGCCGAGAAACAGGAGGCTGTTGATTAGCAGCCTGCGGACGCCTTCATTGAGCGGGTGATTGGCAAGAGTCAGCTCCATGACGCCATGCGCCCCGTCCTGCAGATCGATCCTGGTCTTGATTGTGCGCGGCCTGTCCTGGCCCGTGAGCAGGCGGGTAATCCAGCTCGCGGCATGCCTCTCCTGGCCCTGGGTGTACAGCACGGTGCCCTGACTGTCTCTGATTGTTGCCGTTGCGATCGCCGGTTCGGCTGTCATTTCGCGCAGGAGCCTGTTGATTTCCGCCTCGTCGTCTTCGGCAATCATCCGCTTCAGTTCCGGTGCTTCGAGTTCTGCCAGTCCGTGACCGATCCGCAGCTGTGTTTGAAGCTCGATATTTACCGTGCGTGTCGCGAAGTACGTCAATGCCGCCAGCGCGGCCAGAATCATCAGGGCCGAGATCGTGAAACTCATGCGCGTGCGCAGCGTGCTGGGAAACCGCAAGCGCGTCTTCAGGGAAAAAAAGGAGACCAAACGAGAGTGAATACGACTTCCTGCCCGCGAATGGCGGCCGGATCCGGCATATGATTGTTCTGGCACGGGTTTGCAGTATACAGGAATTGTCCGCGGATCAAACATTTCATGCAGGAAGAAAGTCGCGATCTCCGCCGCCAGCGAGTTCACGCAACGGACATCCATCAGGAGTAGTTCGAATACGTCTAGGCCAAGCGCGCTCGCAAGGGGTCCGTAACGACGCCTGCCATTGGCAAGCAGCAGTCCGTGGCTACAGAGCGGATGGCGTCCGTAAAAGACGGTCTGCATGACCCTGGCAGCGAAACCGGAGTCGGGTTTCTGAAGGCACGTCGCGCCCATGAAGGCATTGGCACCAAGCGAGCGGAGCCAAAAGTCGCGGGAAGCATCGAAGCCAGAGCTGCCACGGCCGCCCCGCCGGAAATGCCCAGCACAATACGGATCTGCAAGCGGATTATGCGGCAGTAGCTGCGCCAGCGCGCCCGACAGGGCGAGAAGTGCGCCATCCTCAAAAGCGGCGAGTGGGCGCGCGATGTGAAGGTCCCAGATTATAGGCGCATCGATTCCGGGTGCACGGCCGTTCAGCACATGCCGGATATCAGCGAACCCAGGCTGCACGCTGCCGGTCCAGGCCGAAAACAGCAATCTTGCCGGTGCCATGGCGAGCAGAATCGGTGTCAGGAAAGACCACCGCATCCTGGTTTCAGCGAAGATGCATGATCAGCCAGCCACGCTGCTGCGCGTAGAGTGTCAGAACCGCGTCGGGATTTACTGCAACCGGGTGATCCACGATCTCGAGCAGGGGCAGGTCGTTGTGCGAGTCGCTGTAGAACCAGCTTTCCGCAAGGTTTTCGTTGTGCTCGGCAAGCCAGCTGCGCAGGCGTGTGACCTTTCCCTCGCGGTAGCTAGGTACCCCGCGGACGTTGCCGGTAAACCGGCCGTTGATCTCTTCAGGCTCCGTTGCGATAAGGTGGGTGATACCAAGTTCAGCCGCGATCGGCGCCGTGATGAAGCGATTCGTGGCAGTGATAATCAGCAGGGTATGGCCTCTTGTCCGATGGCTTTCGACGAGCGCGCGCGCATCTGGGCCGATGAGCGCCTGTATCTTTGTCTGCAGGAAATCCTCGCGCCAGCGTTCAAGCGTCGCCCGATCGAATTGGGCCAGAGGTTTGAGCTGATGCTGTTCCAGAAATTCAAAGATGTCCAGAGTGCCATCGAGGTAGGCCTGGTAGTAGCGATTGTTATCGCGGGTGAACTGTGCGCTGTCGACCACCTTGCGCTCCACCAGGTACTCTCCCCATGCGTGGTCGCTGTCGCCGCGCAACAGGGTGTTATCGAGATCAAATATTGCAAGGGTCAATGGCGGCTCCTGTCGCGCTGCCGGGCTTTAAGGGTGGCATAGGATAACAGGCGTGCATGAATATGCCGAAGCTTCCCGCAATCGCAATGCCGGAGTTCGGATGGAATCGAGTGCGTCAGCGATTGCCTCCTGCAAGCTTGGCGCGCGGGAATGTAATACGTCTGCCAGTCGAATCGGGATGACTCGCCTGTCAATTCAAATACCGGACTTATGCGGGAATCTGGCCGTCCGGTTCAGATGGGCCGGGGGGTTCGGATCTTGCCGGAATACCGGGCCGGCGAGGCACCGGCACTATGGTTCTCCATGGATGCGAAATTCGCCGGTTGTGGCATTTATCCACGGAACAATCGACGGTTCCTTCAATCCATGGATTTGAAGAAAACGCCTGTCGGGAAGCAGCTTACATCGCATCATTCCCGCGTCCGATCACCCTCGGCAGGCGGGGTGCATTGCCGGCGGACGCGGATCGTGAAAAAATCCGGGGAATATCACCGTAATCCGGGCCTGTTTCTTCAATATGATTGACAAGAACGGTTACCGACCCAACGTCGGAATCATTCTGTGTGACTGCCGGGATCGCGTATTCTGGGCGCGCCGCTGTGGCCAGGACGGGTGGCAATTTCCGCAAGGTGGTATCAAATTGCATGAAACCGCCGAACAGGCGCTTTATCGGGAGCTGCACGAGGAAATTGGCCTTAACACCGGCCATGTGCGGCTTATCGGGCGCACGCGCGATTGGCTGCACTACGATATTCCCAAGGCCTACCTGCGCACGAGCCGTCCAACTGCGTTCCGTGGTCAGAAGCAGATATGGTTTCTGCTGCGCCTGATTGCCAACGAAGACAACGTGCGACTGGATGCAAGTTCCGATCCGGAGTTTGATGCGTGGCGCTGGGTGGATTACTGGAGTCCGCTCGAAACCATCGTCGATTTCAAGCGCCATGTGTACGAGCAGGCGCTCACCGAGCTTGAGCCGCTGCTTTCCGGAACGCAAAGGTGATCGAACGGCTTCTGACGCTGCGCAATCGAGGTATTTATCGTCTGAACCATGAAGGTGCGGCTGCGGTCTACTACCTGGCAGACCGCGAGGCAGGGGGCGTACTTATTAACACACCGCCTTACAGCGATGTCCTGGCGGAGCAGCTGGCGGCACTCGCGCCGACCCGATACCTATTCTACCCGAGTCGCTTCGGCGCGGTGGATGTAGACCGGTGGCGTGCTGCGGCAGGTGCTGAAAGCGTGGCCTTTGGCGAGGAAGCCGCTGCAATCCGCGGCGACATCGACATTATGCTCGACCGCCAAAGCAAGCTCACGCGCACGATTGACTTTTTGCCGATGTCCGGGCGAACTGCAGGAAGTGGAGTGTTGCGTGCGCGCAATCTTCCCGGCGTGCTGTTTCTCGGACCGGTTTTGAGCCCTGGCAAATCCGGGTGGCCGACCCTGGCCGGTCAGCCTGACGACTATTCCTACGAAAATCGCGTGTTCGGTTGCCTCGGGCTCAAGGATCTCAGCTACGAATATGCCTTTACCGATGTGTTCGTGCCCGGGGAAACGCGCTTCGGTCCCGGCGCTTCTTCCGCAATCAGGCAGGAACTCATAGCTGTCCTCGGCTTGTAGTATCGAGTAACCTGATTGCATTGTGTGCCCTGGAGCTCATTTGAAAAATCGACCGGTGTGTGCCGCCACACCAGCCCCGGTGCCATGAACTGTATAGTGGTGGCTGCGCGGTCTCGCGTCGCTGCCTCATCTGCGCCAATGAATGCTATGTGCGCGCCATGACTTCAAGAATCATGTCCAATAACGGCACCGCGGCGTGGCTGGAGCGCCACCCGCTGGTAGCAGCAGCGCTTCTTCTTGCAATCGCGTTGGCAGGCCTTTTCGCGTTCTTTCACCTGCGTGTCGGGCTGCCGCCGCACCTCGGGGATCCGCAGCTTCGCATCGTTGTGCATGATCCCGGCGTGCCTGCGCCAATCATGGATGCGCGCGTCGCAAGCCCGCTGCTGCACTTCCTGAATACCCTCCCCGGGCCGACCGGCATGCGCGCCGCGAGCTCGGAAGGAGAAGCGAAATTCGTGCTCTATTTCGAAAGCGAAGCGGATCGCGACCAGACGCTCCCGCGGGTACGTGCCCTGCTCGCTCGATCCATGCCCTTGCTGCCCGAATCCGCGGATCCGCCGGTAGTGACCAGAAACAGTCCAATCGGCGCGTCCGCGGTCGAACTGCTGGTCACGGCTCCGCAACGGTCGCTTTCGGACCTCCGGCACTGGACTGACGACAGCCTGTTGCCGCAGTTTCTCGGGCTCCGCGGTGTTGCAGATCTGCGCGTCGATGGTGGGCCGGTACGCGAGATCCAGGTGGTTCCGGATCAGCGGCGGCTGGCGGGACTGGGCCTTGCGCTGGACGATGTCGTTGCCGCCGTGCGAAATGGCGAAGCGCAATCGTCCGGAGGTTATCTTGTAGCGGCCGCGCATTCCGGGTCCGCCGCAATCGGCGCACTGCCTGTGCGCCTGGCAAGCGGCGACACCTTGTCTTTGTCGGAGGTGGCGCGTGTGCAGGAAAGTACCGATAACGCCGGCCCGATAATCCGCTTTGACGGAAATCCGGCGGTGCGTCTTGTTGTGACCCGGGCACCGGGAAAAAGCCCGGTGAGGATCGCCGATGAAATCAAGGCCCGTCTTGACTGGCTGTATGCCAATGGCCAGGTGCCGAAGGACATCGACGTAAGTGTGCTTGCATTGCAGGCGCGCACGCTTGGACGCACGCTGCGTCGTTTCTACCTTATGGCAGCCGGCGGACTGGCGTTGGCATTTGGCGTTTTGCTGGCCCTGGGCGGCAGGGGACGCGCGACTCTGGCGCAGATTCTGTCTGTGCTGGCCGCATTGCTTGCCTCGGGTGCGACATTCGCGGCAGCCGGAATAACGCTCAATATGATGAGTCTCGCCGGTCTGGTGGTCGCCATTGGCCCGGGTCTGGCGGCTCAGCTCGCCGTGCAAGAAAGCCTGAAACCGGGTAGCGCGCGCGCCAATGCGGGAAGGAACCTCTGGGTTCATAGTGCGCCTGGCGCAGTTCTGCCGGTGCTCCTTGTTCTGTCATTGCTGCTGGTCATACCCGGTCCCATCGGCCGGCTATGCCGCGACCTGATCGTGGCAATGGTGGCGGTGACTCTGCTTTCCTGGATCAGTGGCCTGATACTGGTGCGCCGCTGGTTGCAGCGCCCGACAGTTCGTACCACGCATTCCGGGTCGGCGTGGTGGCGTGCACGCAAGGCACTCATTACCTGTTATCGTCGCTGGTTAGGTGCCACGATCCGATTACCTCTGTATTCCGCTGCCGCCGCCGCTCTGGTTCTGTCCGGTGCTGCCACCGACGCGGGTTATCTCGCGCACCGGGCGGGCTTTTTGCCGTTGGCAGCAGGCAACGAGATCGTTGTGGGTATCGAATCCAGGAATTCGATACCTGTCAGCGTGCTGACTGACATCGTGCCGGTGGTTGAACACCTGGCGCGAAAACAGGGCGGGGTGGTCAGTATCCTTTCGGTACAAAGCGCGCCGCCGCTTGCGGGCGCGAAATTGCGTATCGAGCTTGCGTCGCAACTGCAGAATCCGGCGGCAGCACAGCAATGGATCAGCCGATTTGAGAGGGCGGTGGCGCAGGCGCATCTGCGCGTTGTCCGGGTGCGTGCAGTGTCCGCGCCGTTTCCGGGCGTGCCACCTGATCGTGCCGACGATCCGCTGTTGCTTGCGTCAGATGGAGAGATCGGGATACGGGTATCCGGCCCTGATCGGCTTGTATTGGCACGAATCGGAGATCGCGTTGCCGGAATTTTGCGCAACCAGTCGAGCCTGCGTGATGTGCATTATGCGGCCGATGCGATTACGCATGATTTCGTTTTGCACATCGACCCGGCGCTCGCCGCCGAGCGCGGAGTAGATGAGGCGCAGGCCGCGCGTGCCGTGCGCATTGCGCGCGGCGGTCTTGTGGTTGGTACTATCCTCGATGGCGACCACCGGCTCGCTATACGCGTGGCGCTGGCTGGCGGTCAGGGTGATGCTGCGCTGTTGCCGAAGCTGCTGCTGCGGGGAGAAACCCGCAAACATGCAGTCGTGCATCTTGGCGATGTCGCGACTGTCGAAAGCGTGCGCGCGGCCGATGAACTGAGTCGCGGCCGTCAACAGCCTGTGATCACTGTGAATAGCCTGGTGGCGAGTGATCGTTCCGGTGGCGAGATGATCGATCAGATAGAGCAGAGTATTCGCAAGCTGCCGCTGCCATCGGGTTATCGCCTGTCCTTTACCGGCTTCGCCGCCGGAATTGACAGGGACGCGGCAGAGCTCGTTTCGTTAACCGTACTCGGCCTGCCCTTGTTCGCACTTGGGCTGACGTTGCGTTATCGCGGCTGGCGGCGTCCGCTTATCGTGCTGCTCGGTGCATCTTTTGCACTTATCGGGGCGATGGTGACAAGCGGAATGACGGGCCGTGGATTGTCCCTGCCGGCATGGTTTGGCGCGATCCTTGCGCTCGGCGTCGGCGCGGGGATGACCATGCTGGCGCTCGATCTTATCGATTCACGTCTGCCACGACGCGGCCATCGCTATACCAGGGTTGCGATGGCGGCTGCCGGTTCCGGATCGGCAATTTTGCGTTTTGGCATTGGCTCGATCAGCGGCGCAGTTCTGCTCGCGACACTCGGGGTGCCTGAGTTCGCGCTGCTGCGGCCGCTTGCGCTGGCGTTCGCGGGTGGGGTTCTGGCCGCCATTGCAGCGTCGCTTCTGTGGGTGCCCGTGCTTTACGGAAGCTTGTTGATGGATCATGCTGCCGCGGGGATGGTCAAACCCGCATCACGCCAGCAGAGCCGGCGCGCACATATTCGGGAATAAACCGGGATTTTGCGGCGTCCTTCTGCTGCGCAGTCAGCCACTACAGCGGCCGACTTTCTGGTTCGCAGGCGTCTGCGCTGAATCGTTCTCATAATGACATATTGCATTGTTCTAAGGAGACCCCCGTGACCACCCTAACCCGCAGATCCTTCCTCAAAAGCGCGATTGC
>VFSW01001031.1_pt1 | contig 41583 bp, 38 predicted proteins | sample 5358111 | NCBI WGS metagenome assembly VFSW01 (sample SAMN11554181, study PRJNA540505) | mine drainage metagenome | isolation source: sediment from site ElyBrook_90M | place: USA: Ely Copper Mine, Vershire, VT | collected 2017
CGAATGCGGAGGGGGAAGTGTTTTTTCTTGACATCCCCTTTTATAGAACCCGCCCGTTTATCAGAACCTATCCCGTTCCCAGATGAACGAAACGCCACAGTTTCATCCCGCTCAGACACAAGCATGCTCCAGATTTCGTCAAGGAGTAATGACAAGTCGGAGGGGCCGCGCGGGTCCGTGGCCCGCTCCGTGTCAGAATTGTCCATCCGTGGTCTGATTTGACGGAAGGAAATTGGGCCAGAAGACCGTATGCCCCGCTTCCTTTCCGCGCGGATGTTGCATTGCCATCTTCCGTGCGTTCAAGAGCCAGTTCATTTCACCTGGAGCGATTCGATGTACTTGCTCAGATTGTTAATTCGAAGTTTAACCTCCGCCTGCTTCGTCGCAGAGCCGCTGAGCGCACTGAACAGAGGTCCCCAAACTGGCATGTCTTTAGATCCATGCGCTTTGGCATCTCGCGGTCCGGTTTCAATTACTTGAGCGATATAGCCGTGTGGGAATTCACCGCACTGTGATTGCGGGCAAATGATGGTCAGGTTGGTCGGCGGAGTCTTGAATTCAGATGCGGCGGGACCATCGCCCTTGCCACTCGTTCCATGGCAAGCAGCACAATAGGACATGTACATTTCTTCGCCGGACCCCGCCGATGTTGGCTTTATCGGTACTTTCTTGATCTTCTTTTGAGCCTCTTGCGCCACGGCAAGTGTTGCAGTTGAGAATGACAATGCGCATAACAGGACGACGCTACATATCGTCGATGTTTTCATCTTCTACCTCCGGTTTTCACATTCGACTGAAAGATATTGGCCTCACTAAATGGGTATCGAGTTCACTCCCCGGCTCCAAGATCCATGATTCATAGGCCGTGGATGGGTTCTTCACAAACCTGTTTTTACTACGAGGGCACTTCATGATGCAGTGATCTAAATCACTGTTCTTTGTGAGTGGCCGTGAGCCAAGTCCTTTAAAGGCTGGTAGTCTCAATGGGTCAATGGCGGGTGGGCCGGGCTTTCGATTGCTTTTTACAGTTCACCAAAGCATGATACCCCTTCAGTAAAATAACGCCGGTTTTTTCCGAAACTGTTTTTGAGTTTGATCCTATAACTGCGTCGGCTCCCTTCGAGCGAGTAGACTTGGTAGCTGTTAAGACGACCAAGGCTCGGAGGAAAGGAGCCGAGCGATGATGATTATTAGGATGTGATTTTCACCCGCGCTATCAGCAGATCGCGATGATGGACGCGGCAACGGGAGAGTTGGTGAATCGGCGACTGGAGCACGAGAGCGGAGAGGCTCGGGCTTTTTACGCCGCTTGCCGAAGGCACTGCGGTCGGGTGGCCCGGGCTTTGAATTAGGTGTTGGGGTCCCGTGTCCTTGACCCTTTTTTCAAGGGCGGGGGTTTTGTTTCGATTGGCCAGGCCTAAGGGATTGAACCGCTGCTGAGTAAATGGCGGAGAGGGTGGGATTCGAACCCACGGTGGAGTTTCCCCCACACACGCTTTCCAAGCGTGCTCCTTAAACCGCTCGGACACCTCTCCGGTCAAGGCGAAACCTAAACAGACTAACAGAAAGTTGCGAGGAGAAGAAGATCGCTTGGCCTCGAATGCGGCGACACGCAGGAAATTGGAATTCCCTTCTGGATTCCGTTAGAATTACACGGGGATTTCCTTTGACGGATTCCGACACCAAACCACGAATCGTAGTTGGGTCCGACCACGCCGGCTTTCGCGCGAAAGAAGCGATCAAATTGTTTCTTTCCGGATCTGGATACTCGGTCGAAGACGTCGGCACGCATTCGGAAGAGTCGGTGGACTATCCGGATTTTGCGCGGGCCGTTGCCGAACGGGTTGCCGGCGGAACGGGCCTGCTCGGCGTGCTCGTCTGCGGAACGGGCATCGGCGTCTCCATCGCAGCCAATAAAGTGGCGGGCATTCGGGCGGCGCTCGCCCATGACTCACTCACGGCGCGCCGCGCCCGCGAACACAATGACGCCAACGTGATCGCGTTGGGCGGCAAAATCGTCGGTGAAGACGAGGCCCTGGCGATCGTGCAGGAGTTTTTGGCGGCGAAATTTGCCGGGGGACGCCACCAGCGGCGCATTGACAAAATCTCTCAAATGGACCTGGAGCACGAAAACAAATCATGACCCGGGAAACGAAAATAGCCGATCACATGAACCGGCCTTTGACTGAAGTGGACCCCGAGATCGCGGAAGTTCTGCGCGAGGAAGGACGCCGCCAGGCCACCGGACTCGAGTTGATCCCCTCGGAAAATTTTGTGTCCGAGGCCGTGCTCGAAGCCATGGGCTCCGTGCTGACAAACAAATATGCCGAGGGCTATCCGGGCCGGCGCTATTACGGCGGCTGCGAATTTGCCGACCGCGCCGAGCAGCTTGCGATTGACCGCGCCAAGGAGCTGTTTGGCGCCGAACACGCCAACGTGCAAACACATTCCGGTACGCAGGCGAACATATCGGTATACATGGCCGCGCTGCAGCCGGGCGATACCGTCATGGGCATGAACCTCGCGCACGGCGGCCACCTGACGCACGGCCATCCGCTCAATTTTTCCGGCAAGATGTACAAGTTCGTTCCGTATGGCGTCAGCAAGGAAACCGAGACAATTGATTACGACGAACTGAATCGCCTGACGCTGGAACACCGGCCGAAGATGATTGTGGCGGGAGCGAGCGCCTATTCCCGCATTATCGATTTTCCGCGAATGGCAGAGATTGCTCGCGCCGCGGGGGCGCTTTTTTTCGTGGACATGGCGCACATTGCAGGCCTCGTTGCCGGCGGAATGCATCCCAGCCCCGTACCGCACGCCGATTTTGTTTCCACGACGACGCACAAGACGTTGCGTGGTCCGCGCGGAGGACTCGTCTTGTGCAAGCAGAAGTTCGCCAAGGAACTCGACCGGATCACGTTTCCGGGCACGCAAGGCGGACCGCTGATGCACATTATCGCGGCGAAGGCGGTTTGCCTGAAGGAAGCCGCTGATCCGGGCTTCCGCGATTACGCAAAGCAGATCGTTCTGAACGCGCAGCGGCTGGCCGCTGAACTCGCCAAGGCCGGTTTCCGGATCGTCAGCGGCGGCACGGATAACCACCTGTTCCTGATGGACCTGTATTCCCGCGGAATTACGGGCAAGGATGCGCAGCCCGCGCTCGATCGCTCCGGTATCACCGTCAATAAAAATTCGATTCCCTTTGATCCCACTCCCCCGATGACCGGAGGCGGAATTCGCCTGGGCACTCCCGCGATCACGACGCGCGGAATGCGCGAGGCGGACATGCCGCGCATCGCGGCGTGGATCGCGGAAATTCTCACGCATCTTGGCGATGCCGACCGGGAAAAGCGCGTTCGGAGAGAAGTCGCGGACTTCACCTCGGGATTCCCACTTTACACGCGCCGGTGGAGCGCGGAACCCATCCCTGCCGGGAGCAGCGGCGCCGCGCGCTGAGCGCGAGCCGTGTGCACCTATGCGCGTGGCCATTGATATTCGGCGCGCCGGCGATTTCGGCCACGGCACCTACGTCCGCAACATCATCAATCAGTTCGCCCGCACGGACTCCAAAACCGAATACCTTCTGATCGGCCAACAATTTCATTTGCAGCAACTCGATCCCTTGCCGGAAAATTTCAAACTGCTCGAATTCAACGCCCCGCCGGGATCGTTTCAGACCCATTTTCAACTGCCTTTCCTGCTGCGCAATCGCAACGTCGATTTGCTGCACATGCCGTGGTTTTACGCCCCGGCGATCGTTACGACACGCCTCGTCATCACGGTTCACGACTTGACGGACGTTCTCATGCCACCGCCGGGAGTGCCGGAAATCATGCAGACGGGCCGTTTGTTTTTCGCGCGAAGGGCGCTCGCGCGGGCCGACCGCATCCTGGCCGTCTCGCAATCCTCCAAGCGCGAACTCGCCCGCGTGTTTGGAGTCCCCGAAACTAAAATTGAAGTAGTGTATAACGCGCTCGATGAGCGATTCTCGCGCGAGCCCATACCGAGCGACGCGGACCGCATCCTCGAACGCCACGCCGTCACCGATCCTTTCGTGCTCTACGCCGGGAATATCAAGCCGCAAAAAAATCTTCCGCGCCTGATCGAGGCGTTTGCCATCGTCAAGTCGGAACTCGGCGATCATCCGGAGTACGCGAATTTGAAACTTCTCCTGATCGGCGACTCGGCTCAGGAGCATTCGGACTTGCGCCGCGCGGTGCTGCGGTCTCGCCTGCAGGGAGACGTGAGATTCCTGGGATTTGTGCCGCACGCGGTTTTGCGCGTCTTTTATTCGCGCGCGCGGGCATTCCTGTTCCCCTCCCTCTATGAAGGATTCGGGCTTCCTCCGCTGGAAGCCATGGCCCACGGCGCGCCCGTGCTGACTTCGAGCGTCTCTTCCCTGCCGGAGGTCTTCTCGCAGGCCGCGCTGCTGGTGAATCCCGAAAATGTGTTTGAAATCGCCCGCGGCATCCGGCAGATCCTTACCGAGGAAGATTTGCGCGAAACGCTCGTCCGAAGAGGCTATGACCTGGTTCGGAAATATTCCTGGGAGCGTTCCGCAGCCGAGGTGAGGGAGATCTACAAGACCGTTGTAGCGAGTGCCGCAACCAAGATACGCTAGGAATTCACGATTGAAATTTCCATCTCCTCCGCGCGCCCATCCCGAATCTGAAAGACGCGCACGGGACGCTTCGCATCTGCTCGCGGAGACAGAATGAAATACGCCTGCTCGGGATAGCAGGACAGTTCCAGGTCGCTCGGCGAAGGAATATTTTCCGTCGCGGGATGCGAATGGTAAATCCCCATATGGTCGAGCCCCTCGGCGCGCATCCGGCGAAACATTGGAAACAGATCCCCGGGGGAGATTTCGTAGGCGGTCCGGCTGCGCAGGGCGTTTTCCGCGGGAAAAATTTCACTGATGGCTCCCGCGCGGCCCGCGAGGAGCCCGCAGCACTCCAGCTCCGGCTCGCGTCGCGCGTGGCCGAGCATCGCATCCAGAATTTCCGCGCGGATAAAAATCCTTCCAGCCATGTCCTGAGTCTACCTCATCACAGTTGAACAAATAAAAACGGGGCGCTCCAGAAGCGCCCCGGTGGACAATTCGGATATTTTTCTTACGCCTTTTGCGCGGCGCGACGAAGGAACGTGGGAACATCGAGATCGTCAGCGCCAGCCGTATTTTCCTGATGGATCGTTTCGTTGACCACCGGACTCGGCGCCTCTTGCGGAATCTCCCGCGGCGCGACCGCTTCCACCGGCTCTTCCTCGCGGCCTGCCTTCCAGGTTTTTGGCAAAAAGGCCGGCTTCTGATGGGGCTGGCGGCGCGCCGCTTCGCGGAATCCCGCGGCGATCACGGTGATCTTGATCTGCTCCTTCAAATTCTCATCCAGCACCGCGCCAAAAATAATATTCGCATTTTCGTGCGCCGCGCCCTGAATGATGGAAGAGGCTTCGTGCACTTCGTTGAGCGTCAGGCTCGATGATCCGGAGATATTGATCAGGATGCCCTGCGCGCCCTGAATGGAATTGTCTTCGAGGAGCGGGCTGTTAATGGCGCGGTTGGCGGCTTCGAGCGCGCGATTCGAGCCGGACGCCACGGCGGTGCCCATCACGGCGTAGCCCTGGCCCTGCATGATGGTGCGAACGTCGGCGAAGTCGCGGTTGATAATTCCGGGAATGGTGATGATGTCGCTGATGCCCTGCACGGCCTGGCGCAGAATGTCGTCAGCAATGCGGAAAGCCTCGAAGAAACTCGTGCCCGCCTCGACTGTTTCGAGGAGGCGCTCGTTTGGAATTACGATCACGGTGTCCACGCAGCCGACAAGTTCGGAAAGCGCCTGCTCGGCCTGCTGCTGGCGGCGCTTGCCTTCAAAGGCGAACGGCTTGGTGACCACGGCGACGGTGAGCGCGCCGAGTTCACTGGCGAGCGACGCGACAACCGGCGCGGCGCCGCTGCCCGTGCCGCCGCCGAGGCCAGTCGTCAGGAAAATCATGTCCGAGCCCTCGAGGGCTTCGATAATCTTGTCCGTATCCTCGAGCGCGGCGTTACGGCCGACCTCCGGGTTGGCGCCGGCGCCGAGTCCTTTGGTGAGCTTGTGGCCAATCTGGAGCTTGATGGGCGCCTGTGAAAGCTTCAGCGCCTGCAGGTCGGTATTGGTGGCAATGAATTCGACGCCCTCGACCTTGGCGCGAATCATGCGGTTGACGGCATTGCATCCGCCGCCGCCGACACCGATCACCTTGATCTTTGCGCCTGAACTATTTTCCTCGCTGAAGGAAATCCGGATTCCAGCGTCCTTCGCCCCCATATTCGTTCCTCCGCCAAAAAAGTGGCCCTGCCCCGCTGCTGTCTTCGGCATTATGCACCAACGAACATGCTTTTGAGTTTTGCAACCAAAGTCGCCGGCCGCTGGGGCGCCTGGCGCCGTGCCCTTGCCCCGTACAATAACAGGCCGACTACTGTTGCATATTCAGGCTGGGAAAGCTGCGCCGGCATCGCTTCGAGGCCCTTCGGCGCGGCCATCCGCACCGGCAAATTGAACATGCTCTCGCCCAATTCGACCAGCCCCTTCAGGTGCGCTCCTCCGCCGGCAAGCACGAGGCCCGCGGGAATCAGCGCGCCAAATCCGCTGCGCTGCAGTTCGTCGCGAACGAGCGAAAGCAATTCCTGCGCGCGCGGCTCGAGAATTTCATTCAGCATCCTCGTGAACACGGTCCGCGGAGGACGGTCGCCGACGCTGGCAATTTCGATTGCGCGATCCTCGTGAATCATATCCTAAAAACCGCACCCGTGCTCGCACTTGATCTTTTCCGCTTCGGGAATCGGAGTGCGCAGGCCGACGGCCAGATCGTTTGTGAAATGATCGCCGCCAACGGGAAGCGCGGCGGCGTGCCGCAGCATTCCGTTTCCAAACACGACGAGTTCGGCCGTGCCGCCGCCAATATCGAGGAGACAGCAGCCGAGTTCGCGTTCGTCCTGAGTAAGAGAGGATTCCGCGGAGGCGAGCGGCTCGAGGACGGTATCCGCCACCTCGACACCGGCCTGATTCACGGCAATAACCAGATTCTGCATCGCCGAAGACGACGAAGTCACGAGATGAACATTGACCTCGAGCCGTTGGCCGACAATGCCCAAGGGATCGCGGATGTTGTCCTGCGCGTCGAGCAGAAACTCCAGCGGCAGCACGTGCAAAACGACGCGATCTTCGGGAAGGGTAATATTTCGCGCGGCGTCCACGGCGTTGCGGACATCGTCGCGAGTGATGTCGCGTCCACGATTGCCCAAAGTAATTCCACCGCGGCTATTGACTCCGCGCACGTGGCTTCCCGCGACGCCCACAATGGCGCGCTCTACGGGAATGGCCGCCACGCTTTCGGCTTCTTCAATGGCCCGGCGGACCGACGTTGCCGTCGCGCCGATATTCGCGATCAAGCCCTTGCGAAGTCCCTTGGATTCCGCCGCGCCCATCGAAATAAACCTTACGCCCGATTCGCCCAGCTCTCCGATAATGGCGCACGTCTTCGCGCTCCCTACATCGAGCGCGATCAGATACCTGTCTTTCTTCGTCACCCGCCGCTCCTTCTTAAAAACCTCCTGCCGGGGCGGGGACGCGCCCGGGCACGAGCCTGTCCAGAATGTTTTACGGCCGCTTCGGCGCGAGCTTGGTCCGCGCGGGCGCGCCCGTCGCCAGATTGGCGGCCATGGCGCGGGCATCCGGATTCACGACCACTTGCCGGGCGAATCGCAGATCCACGGAGTCAATGCCTCCGGCGCTGGCCCGCCACTGCGCGATATTCTCGGAAAGCAGGTGATACCGGTTGCCGAAATCGGTATTTCCGAAATGCACGAGCACAGGCGACGCGTCACCGGCGCTTTGTCCCAAGCCCGTCAGCGTAGCCCGCAAATCCGCGGCATCGGAAAGAGCCACTTCGCTCACGTGGTCGTCGGCGCCGGGATTCGCCTGCTCAATCTCTTTCATGAACTCGGCATACAAGCCCATGCGCTGCTCGCGCGCTTCGCGCGGCGTCGCCTCTCCGATCCCCGACACGACCGGAAAACGGAATTCGCCCGCCGCAGGTCTCTTCAGGATCATACCGTGCGCGTCAACCAGCGCAAGATCGCCGGAAGAGCGCAGGAACGCAATGGGAATTCGTTCAGTGATCTCGACGCGAATCCGGTTCGGCATCACGCGCTGGACCGTGGCCGACTCGACCCAGGCCAGCGTTTCAATCGCTTTGCGGCGCTCTTCGAGCGGCACACGGACCACGCTCGATCCCATGTCCGGATCAAACTTTTCGGTGATAGCGTCCGCAGACACGAACCGGCTGCCTTCGATCAGAATCTGCGAGGGATCATCCAGCATCACGGAAGGAGAGAACAGGAAGTAGCGCCCTGCACCATACGTGAACAAGCCGAGAGCCGACACGGCGGCAACACCGGCAAGCACGCGGCGGTAGAGCGGCCACGCTTTGCGGCTGAACTTGCGTTTGCGTATCTCCACCGGTTTTTGCCGGCGGAGATATTTTGGCTCTTCTTCAGCCAGCGCGTCTGCGGGAAGGTAATCCGGTTCTGCGCTCATGTTTCCTTCCAGATGATGACTTCTTCTTCGAGTTCCACGCCGTACCGCTCGCGCACGCGGCGTCGCACATCGTTGATCAGCGCGAGCATGTCGGCGGCGGTGGCGTGATCGGCGTTGACAAAAAAATTTGCGTGGCGGTCGCTGACCCGCGCCCCGCCGATCGAATAGCCTTTCAGGCCCAACTCGTCAATCATCCGCCCGGCGGACCCGCCCGGTGGATTCTTGAAAATGCATCCGGCGCTTTTCTGGTTGAGCGGCTGGCTGGATCGCCGATTGTCATTACAGATACGAATACCCTGAAGAATTTCGCTGTACGGTTTGGACGGAAGTTCCAATCGCACCGACAGCATAATATCATCGGGCGCAAAAGATGTATGCCGGTATTCAAAGTTTATTTCCGGGCCGCGCAGGGTCTCGAGCCGTCCGGCCGCTCCCCGAAAGACGCGCACTTCGCGCACGAAAGTTCCAATCTGAGTTCCGTAAGCGCCGGCGTTCATCCGCAATGCCCCCCCGACGGTTCCCGGAACTCCGATCAGGCCCTCCATTCCGCCAAGATTTTGCTTTGCGCAGGTCGTGACCATGCGGCCGAGATCAGCGGCGCAGTCCGCCCAAACGGAATTGCCTTCCATGCGAATGTCCGGATCCCGCCGAGCAAGTTGCAGAATCGCCCAGGGAAGTTCCCCATCGGGAAGCAAAACGTTGCTGCCGCCGCCGAGAAAACGGTAGGGAACGCCCGCCGACTTCAGGAGATGAACGAGTTCCGGCAAAGACTCATGGTTGTGGATGATGAGCAGGTCCGACGTGCCGCCGATCTCCAGCGACGTGCGTTCCGCCATGGATACGCCCGGCTTGTATTCGACGCCCAAACGGCCGAGTCCGGCGATCACGTTGGAATCGTTAATGTGCATGGTGAAGCGAAACCTTTGCTCCCAGAAGAACTGCCAGCTCGCCCGCGGCGCGGCTGACGTTCCCGGCGCCGATCGTCAAAATTGCGTCACCGGGCCGCGCGGCTCGCAGAAGTTCTTCAATCCCTTCCTGCATCGAACTGCGGTAGACCACGTTTTTGTGGCCCGCAGCGCGAATGGCTTCCGCGAGATCCTGCCCGGTCACTCCGGCAATGGGCGGCTCGCCCGCGGCGTAGATATCCATGAGAACCAGCATGTCCGCCTGATTGAATGAACGCGAGAACTCGTCCCACAAGTGCTTTGTGCGGGTATAGCGATGCGGCTGGAAGAGGACGAGCAATCGCTCAAAGTGGCAGAGGCGCGCGGCTTCGAGCGTGGCGCGAATCTCGGCCGGATGATGGCCGTAGTCGTCAATCAAAGTGATGCGGTTGATGACTCCCTTGATCTCGAAGCGGCGGCCCACCCCCGCAAACTCTTCGAGGCCCACGCGAATCAAATCCGCCGGCACGTTCAGATAGAGCGCGACGGCCGCGGCTGCCGCGGCGTTCCGCACATTGTGAATTCCCGGAGGCCCATTCAGATGAAACTTGCCCAGATCATCGCCGCGGTACGTCAGGCGAAACCGGCTTTCCATGCCGTCGAGGTCAATATCACTGATCACCAGATCGGCCTGGCTCGAAGTGCCGTAGGTAATCACTGGACGTTTTACGTTCGGAATGATCGCCTGCACGTTCGGCTCGTCCAGGCACAGCACGGCGGCGCCATAAAACGGGACGCGATTGACGAACTGCGTGAAGGTCTCCTGAATTTCGGCGAGCGATTGGTAGGTGTCGAGATGTTCGCGATCAATGGTGGTGACGACGGCGACCACCGGAGCGAGAAGAAGAAATGTCCGGTCGCTTTCGTCGGCTTCAACGACCATGTATTCCCCGCGGCCGAGGCGCGCCGTCGAGCCGACATGATTCACGCGCCCGCCGACGACAAATGTCGGATCAAGGCCGGCCGCGGCAAGCACGCTGGCGGTCATGGAAGTTGTGGTGGTCTTGCCGTGCGCCCCGGCAATCGCAATACCGTATTTCAGGCGCATCAATTCCGCCAGCATCTCCGCCCGCGGAATCACGGGAATTTTCAGCCGGTGCGCTTCGACGATTTCCGGATTTTCGGCGCGCACCGCCGAGGAGACCACGATGACATGCGCCCCGTGAACCTGTTCGGCCTTGTGACCTTCGAAAATTTCCGCGCCGAGATTCCTCAGGCGTTCTGTAATCGGCGAAGCTTTCACGTCCGATCCGGAAACGGAATATCCCAGCGTGAGCAACACTTCAGCGATACCGCTCATTCCAATGCCGCCGGCGCCGACAAGATGAATGCGTTTGAAATTCCGGAAGCTGACCATCATGGCCGTCGTTCCCCATTCGCGCGCGAATTTCGCGGGGCGCGCACCTCTTCGATGATATTCACAATTTCTTGAACGGCTCGCGGCCTGGCGAGGCGGCGGCCCGATTCCGACATGGCCCTGAGCCGCCGAGGCTCCTCGAGCAGTCCAAAAATGTCGTGCGTCAAACGTTCCGCGGTGAGCTGGGGCTCCGGGATGACGAGCGCCGCGCCGGCCTGCTGCATCTCCTGTGCGTTACGCAGTTGATGGCCATCGGTTGCGGCGCCAAAGGGAATAAATACGGCGGCGCGTCCGGCGGCCGCTATTTCCGCGGCCGTAATGGCGCCGGCGCGGCAGACAATCAAGTCCGCTTCGGCAAATCGCTCCGCCATGTTCCGGATAAAGGGCAAAACCTCCGCGTTCAACCCGTGGCGCGCGTACGCTTCCCGAACGGCATTATAGTCGCGCTCGCCGGTCTGGTGCACGAGGAAGATGCTACCTTTTTTCGATCCGAGCAACGGAGCTGCGTTCATGAGCGTGCGATTGATGATCTGCGCGCCCTGACTGCCTCCGGTGATCAGGATGCGAAAGGGTTCTGCGTTGGCGCGGGGCGCGATGTTAAAGAACTCCGGGCGCACGGGGACTCCGGTAAGTGTTGCTTTCTTTCCCCAGAGTTTCGTCGGGGCTTCGTACGCTGTAGCAATGCGCGTGGCGATGCGGGCGAGGACGCGGTTGGTGAACCCCGGCATGGCGTTCGGTTCGAACACAACGGTGGGCAAACCCGTGAGCGCGGCAGCCAGAATCATCGGCCCGGCGGCATATCCTCCGACGCCCAGCGCGGCGCAAAATTTGTGACGGCGAAGGATGGCGAAGGAGTCCCACATCGAGACTGGAAGTTTCGCGGCGTTGCGCACAAACTTCATTCCGCCGATCCCCTTCAGGCCCGCCGAGCGAATCGTCTCCAGCCGGAACCCGGCCTCCGGCACAAGCCGCGACTCCATCCCGCGTTCGGTCCCGACAAACACGACTTCCCGTTCCTCTCCTCGCGACATCCACTCCCGTGCAATCGCCAGCGCGGGAAAAACATGTCCGCCAGTGCCGCCGCCGGCGATCAGGAGCTTCGCGCTCGCCTCTCCCGCTTCACTCACTCGGCGCTCCCGGCCTTCGGCATACTCAGTCCGCCTGCTGGCTGATATTCAAGAGCACGCCGGTTGCCAGCAGCATCACGAGAAGACTTGACCCGCCGTAGCTGATGAACGGCAGAGGAATCCCCTTGGTTGGCATCATGCCCAGAACCACTCCGAGATTAATCAGCGCCTGCGAGAGAACCATCACGGTGATCCCCAGCGCCGCCAGGCGTCCGAAGTCATCCTTGATCTGAAAGGCCGAGCGAATTCCGCGCCATCCGTAAATGGCGAACAGGGCCAGCACGAGTATGCCGCCGATGAAGCCTAGCTCTTCACACAGCACCGAGTAGATGAAATCCGTGTGCGCCTCGGGAAGATAAAACAATTTCTGCTTGCTCTCCATCAAGCCGACGCCGGTAAAACCGCCGGAACCGACCGCGATGAGCGACTGGATCAATTGAAAGCCGTGGCCTTGCGGGTCCGCATTGGGATTGAGAAAGGCCATCATGCGCTCATAGCGGTAAGGCACTCGCACGATCAGCAGGTAGATCACCGGCAGCGCGGCAAGGCCCGCGCCAAGAATGTATTTCCCGTCGAGGCCGGCCACGTAGAGCATAGCTACGGCGATGATAAAAATCTCCACGGCCGTGCCGAGGTCCGGCTCGATTACGATCAGCCCGACCAATACGAGCACCGGACCAAGGGCCGGCAGAATGGTGTGTTTCCAGTCGTTGACGCCGAAACTTTCGGGGCGCCGGCGCCGTTCGAGAAACCACGCCAGATAAAAGATGACGGCAAGCTTCGCCAGTTCGGAAGGCTGCAGGCTGGCTGGACCAATCCGGATCCAGCGGTGCGTCGCATGCGATTTATCCAGAAAAAACGCACCCACCAGCAGCACCAGCGCCACAAACAGCGCCGTGAAAATCACTTCCGGCCGCCGCAGCTTGCGGTAATCCAGGTTCATGACGGCCATCATTCCGCCAAACCCGATGGCGAGCCACAGAAGTTGCCGGAGCAAAAAGTGTGAACCGTTGCCGTACTGGTCGCGCGCCATGACGGCCGAGGCGCTGAACACCATGATCGCCCCGATGAGGCAAAGCGCCACGGTAGAGCCGAACATCCAGCGGTCGGTTTCGAGGGGCCGGGGCATGATCAGACCTTTCGCGGAGAATTTTTTCCCGCATGTTTTTGAGCCAGTTCGCGGACCAGATTTTTGAAGACGCGCCCGCGGTGCTCATAATTGTCAAACTGGTCAAAGCTGGCGCACGCGGCAGCGAGCAGGACCGTGGCACCGGGAACTGCTTGCGCGGCCGCGAGGTCAACGGCGCGCGCCATTGTTCCGGCGCGGTCGGCAGGAACGACGCCGCCGAGTTGCGATTCGATCTTGTCCGAAGCGGCGCCGATCAGGAGAACCCGGCGCGCGTGGCGCCGGAGCGCTTCGCGCAGGTTCGTATAGTCGCTGCCCTTGTCCTTGCCTCCCAGGATGACGAACAGATTCCCGGGAAATGCGTCGAGCGCCTTGAGCGTGGCGTCCACATTCGTGGCCTTGGAATCGTTGAAGTAGTCCACGCCACCGATCGTCTCGACAAACTCGATCCGGTGCTCGACGCCAGCAAACGTCCTCACACCCTCGGCGATGGCCGCCGGATCCACGCCCGCCAGGCGCGCCGCGGCCGCCGCAGCAAGAACATTTTCGAGATTGTGATTTCCGCGCAGCCCAATGTCTTTCCGCTGCAGAAGAACGGTATCGTTGCCGTCGGCGCGGAAGACCAGTTGGTCGTCCCGGACAAAGCTTCCCTGCTGCACGCGCTTCTGGCGGCTGAACCAGAATATGCGCGTATTGTCGGGCGCGTATTGAGGAGCCACGGCGTCATCGGCGTTGATCACCGCGGCGTCCTGCGGGCCCTGGTTTTCGAAAATTCGCACCTTGGCGCTCGCGTAGGTTTCGAACGCGCCATGCCGGTCCAGATGGTCCGGCGTCAGATTGAGCAGTACGGCAATATCGGGACGAAAGGCCGAGATGGATTCAAGCTGAAAGCTGCTTGCTTCCACGACGGTGAAACCGGAATCGCTCGAGACGTCCACCCGGGAAATCAGCGGGGTGCCGATGTTGCCGGCCACTTGCACCGGAAGCCGCGCGATTTCGAGAATATGCCCGACGAGCGACGTGGTCGTGGTTTTGCCGTTCGAGCCGGTAATGCAGATCATCCGCCCGCGCAGGAAGCGCCAGGCCAGTTCTATTTCGCTCCACACGGGGATGCCGATCGCGCGCGCCGCGGCGAGAGCGGCCATCGTCGGCGGCACACCGGGACTCGGAATAATCAGATCCTGCTCGGTAAAAGTGTTCGGGCGATGACCGCCGAGTTCGAGCGCCACTCCCGCCGCGCGCAATTTGGCTGCGGTCTCGGCAATCTGCGACTCGGGCCGCTCTTCGGTGGCGGTCACGCGCGCCCCACGCGCCGCGCAGAAAAGTGCCGTGGCCACGCCCGTGCGCGCCAGGCCTACCACCAGCACCTGCTTGCCCTTGAGTTCGATTCCTGGTTTCAAACCTTTACCTCAGCTTCAACGTCGTCAGGGAAAACAGGGCGAAGATCAGCGCCGCAATCCAGAAACGCACAATGATTTTCGATTCGCTCCATCCGGCCAGCTCGAAATGGTGGTGCAGCGGCGACATCAGAAAAATGCGTTTGCCCGTCAGCCGGAAGGAAGCCACCTGCAAAATCACCGACAGCGCTTCGATGACGAATACGCCGCCGACAAAAAACAAAAGAATCTCCTGCTTGATGGCCACTGCGATCATGCCGATCGAACCGCCCAGCGCGAGCGATCCCACGTCGCCCATAAACACTTCCGCGGGATGCGCATTAAACCACAGAAAGCCCAACGCCGAACCGACGAGCGCCCCGCAAAACACTGTCAGTTCACCGATCTGCGGAATGTGCTGTAGGTCGAGATACAAGGAGAAGCCCGCGTGGCTTGTCACATAAGTGAGAACCGTCAAGGCTCCCGCGGCGACCACAACGCAGCCAATCGCCAGGCCGTCCAGGCCGTCGGTCAGATTTACGGCGTTAGAGGAGCCGACCAGTACGAGAGCGATGAAAATCAGAAACGGCACGTAGCCGATCCACCAGATGTAGGGAGTATGCAAAACCGAACGGACCACGAGATCGGGACGAAAATTCTTGAAAAACGGCACGCTGAGCTGGGTCGAGTATTGCCCCGCCGCGGTAAGCGTCAGAAGGGTCGCCGCAACAATGGTGCTCGCCAGAATCTGCATGACGAATTTGCGCTTGCCGGTGAGACCCAGATTTCGCTTCCTGGATACTTTTGCGTAATCGTCAATGAAGCCGACAAATCCAAACACCAGCATCGTAAACACGGCGAGCCACACGTACTCGTTTTCAAGATCTCCCCACAGCAGCGTGGGCACGATGGTCGAGCCGACAATCAGCAGGCCTCCCATCGTCGGCGTTCCGGCTTTGGATTGATGGCTCTTGGGCCCTTCCTCGCGGATGAACTGGCCGATTTGCAAATCTCGCAGCCGGCCGATCAGCCACGGGCCGAGCAGAAAAGAGATCAAGAGGGCCGTGACGCTGGCGAGCGCCGTGCGCACGGTGATGTAGCGGAACACGTTCAGCGCGTGAAAATAGGGCAGAAGCACGCGATAGAAAAGATAGAGAAGCATCTCAGTCGCGCTCCTTTGCTTTTTCCGGTGCGCCGGAAGCGCGACCGGGTTCCGTGCGCGCGTATCGCGCGTCGAGCGCTTCGACGATGCGCTCCATCTTCACCCCGCGCGAACCTTTAACGAGCATGAGGTCGCCACGCTTGAGAAGATCTCCCAGGAATCCCGCCGCTTCGCCTGAGGACGCAAAAAATCTCGCGCGATCCGCCGGAAGTCCGGCTTCGACCGCGCCGCGAACAAAGTCCTGCGCGTCACCCTGCACTCCGATGATCCAATCAATTTTTCTTGTGGCCGCGGCGCGCCGCCCGGCTTCGCGATGCAGTTCCGGCGAGGATGGCCCCAGCTCGAGCATCGCTCCCGCCGCGAGAATCCGCCGTCCGGCCGCCGGAGTGTGAACGAACATGTCCGACATCGCGGCGAGCGCCACTGGATTTGAGTTGTAACAGTCGTTGATCACAGTGAATCCGGCTTCATAGCGAAGGATGCGCCCGCGCATGCCTGTCGCCTGCAGGCCGGGAAATACTTCTTGTGCCTCCGCCGCGCCGACTCCCCAGACACTTGCCGCCGCGAGCGCCCCCAGTGCGTTGGATATATTGTGTCGCCCGGCCAGCGGCAGGACGAGCCGCGCGCGCGGCCCTGTGCCGAGAAAATCAAATTCCGTTCCGCCCATCCCGCGGTCTTCAATATTTTCAACGCGAAAATCGGCGTCCGCGGCAACGCCGTACGTCAGCACGCGCCCCGGCGCAACTTTTCCGAACCGCGCGACGCGGGGATCGTCCACGTTCAGCACGGCCACACTGTCCGGGCCGGCGAGTCCCTCGATCAATTCGCGCTTGGCGAGCGCGATCTCATCCACCGAAGCGAAAAATTCCAGATGAACCGGGGCCACGCACGTCACCACGCCCACATTCGGAAGCGCAATTTCCGCGAGGCGGCGCAACTCCCCGGCGTGCGACATGCCCAGTTCCACGACGGCCGCTTCGTCCGCGTCGTCCAGCCGCGCGAGTTGCAGCGGCAGTCCGAATTCGTTGTTCAGGTTGCCCTCGGACTTCAATACGCGGAACCTCGCGGCCAGCAGCGCCGCCAGAATTTCCTTCGTTGTGGTTTTTCCGGCAGAGCCCGTGACGGCAGCCAGGCGCTTGCCCCATCTCGTACGGATGGCTTGCGCAAGTTGCTGGAGCGCCGCAAGTGTGTCCCCAACGGCGAAGAGTTTGGTCCGAACGGCGTCGGGATAGCCCGAAAAACGGTCTTGCGCCACGACCGCCGCCAGTGCCCCTCTCTCCAGCGCGTTAATAACAAAATTGTGTCCGTCGTGACGCGGTCCGTGTATGGCGACAAATAGCTCATCGCGAGCCACGGTCCGAGAATCAATCGAGACGCCGGCCAACCGGGCCAGGGCGTCAAGGCCTCCGGACCGCGTAACCCCCAGAGCGCGAGCCACTTCTTCAATCGTCCACCGCATAGCGTCCTCAAGGGGCTGGGTTGCACTGGCCTCTTTCCTACCCTTGGTTCAAAAATCGGTTCAGGAGCGCCTACTCCTACAAGAGCATTTCCGCGGCCACAAATTCGACTTCCCCGCCTCAATTCCCGCCTTAGTCCCCGCCGAAACCTCGCTTGGCCAAAATGCGTCTGGCCACAACACGGTCGTCAAATTCCAGCGAGCGGTCGCGGAGCACCTGTTCGGTTTCATGCCCTTTGCCGGCGAGCAGAACCGTATCGCCGGGGCGGGCTTCGTCGAGAGCGATTTCGATGGCGCGCTCGCGGTCCGCTTCGATGATTACCTGAGCCTTGGTCCGCTGCAGTCCGACAATCGCGTCATTGATAATGAGGAGCGGGTCTTCGCTGCGCGGATTATCCGAAGTCAGCACCACAACATCGCTGCCGCGCCCGGCGGCCTCGCCCATGAGCGGACGTTTCGAGCGGTCGCGGTCGCCGCCGCAGCCGAACAGCGTGATGATTCGGCCCGTGGGATTTAATTCCCGTGCCGTGGTGACCAGATTGCGGAGCGCGTCGTCGGTGTGCGCATAATCCACGATCACCTGGAAGGGCTGGCCCGCATCAATGCGCTCGAAGCGGCCGGGGACGGATTCGAGCTGCGCAACCCCTGCTGTAATGATTTCTGGAGAAAGGTCAAGCGCGACTCCCGCGCCGACGGCCGCCAGAATGTTGTACAAGTTTGTGCGCCCCACGAGCTTTGACCGAATTTCAATTTTTCCCGTGGGCGTCTCGACGGCGCATTGAATCCCGGTGGCGGTAAGCAAAGGCTTGCGCGTCGTGATGTCCGCGCCGGGTTCGAGGCCATATGTCAGCGCGCGGACCGCGAGTCCGGCAAGTTCCCTCCCGTAGGGATCGTCGCGATTGATGACGCTTACACCAGGAGGAGGCGCGCCCGTGCCTTGAAACAGGCGTCGCTTGGCGCTGAAGTACTCTTCGAGTGTCTTGTGATAATCGAGATGATCGCGCGTCAAGTTTGTGAAGATGGCTACCGCAAAGGGACATCCCCAGAGGCGGTCCAGCGCCAGCGCGTGCGAACTCGCCTCCAATACGGCGTGAGTGCCGCCGGCAAGAATCACATCATCGAGAAATTCCTGCAGGTCGAGTGATTCAGGAGTGGTGCGCGAGGCCGGACGAGTCTCGACCACCAGGCGGTTTCCGATCGTGCCGAGCAGGGCGACTTTACATCCGGCCGCGCGCAAGATCGAATCCACAAGATAGGAAGTGGTCGTCTTACCGTTCGTTCCGGTAACTCCAATCAGCTTCAAAATCTCCGCGGGCCGTCCGAAATAGTTTGCGCCCGTAATCGCCAGAGCCTTGCGTGCATCGGAGATCTGAATCCAGGCAAAATTTTTCGGAATGGACGCCGGTTGCGGCTGCTCGCTCAAAACCGCCACTGCTCCGCGCACAACTGCATCGGCAACGAACAGATTGCCGTCGGTCTTTTCACCGTGAATCGCGACAAACAGGCTCCCGGGCTTCACGCGCCGGCTGTCATAGGCAATCTCGAGGATTTCCAGATCGCTGTGCGCCAGTGCGCTCTTCGCGTCATACTTGCCTTCGAGGCCGCGCAGCAATTTTAGAAGGCGCAGTGGAGCCCTCGCCGCTGCCCTTTTTCCGATCACGAGTTCTTCACTGCGTTCCACAACAAATTCCACCTTTGGGGTCACCTAATTCTTCCTCCGGGCGGCCGCATTGACCAGGGACGCGGAATGTCCAAATTGCACCCGGATCTGTCCGCCCCGGCGAATCGTCGCGCCGGGCGCCGGAAACTGGTCAGAAGCAATCCCGGTGCCAACCAATACCGGATTCAAACCCAGCCGCAGGCAATCTTCGGTCACCTCCCGCACGGTCTTGCCGACCAGGTTGGGAGCGGAGATTCCTTCTCCTTCCGCAAGTTCCACCGTGGGGGGCGGCGATCCCGGCGCTATCACCGGGGCGGGAAGAGCGTGATCTTCACTATACGTGCCGGGGTCAGTTTGTGCAGGATCGAAATCGCTGACTTCGGCAAGCGACTCGGCCGAGGGAGTGCGCCCTGCTCGAAGCGCTTCCGAAGAGACAGGAATATCCCGCGCCACATTCAGATACGGCAAGACTTGCTGCGCGACCCGCTGAAAAACGGGCGCGGCCACCTGCCCGCCTTCATGCGCGCCCGCGGGCGAATCCAGTTGCACCAGGATCGTCACGGCGGGTGTGTTGATCGGCGCAAATCCGACAAAGGAAGCGATCAGGCTGTGGGCTGAGTAGTGGCCCGTGGCGATATCGAATTTTTGCGCGGTTCCCGTTTTTCCCGCGGCCGTGTAGCCATCGAGCCGCGCCAGCTTGCCAGTTCCGTTGAGCACCACGCCTTCGAGCATGCGCCGCATGGTCGCCGCCGTGGTCTCCTGAATCACGCGGCGCGGCGGATAGGACGGCGCCTCCAGAATCTGCGTGCCCCGGCGCAGCGCGTGTACAACATGAGGCCGGACCAGCAGGCCCCCGTTAGCGATGGCCGAAACGGCGTTAATCATCTGCAGCGGCGTGACGCCCACTTCCTGCCCCATGGAAATCGAGCCGACCGAGACAGGAGTCCAGTTGCCCAACCGGCGCAGCATTCCGCGCGTTTCCCCCGGCAGGTCCACGCCAGTGGGCTGTCCAAAGCCGAACGCGCGGATATATTCGTAAAATTTCGGGGCGCCAAGGCGCAGCCCGACCTTGATCGCGCCCACGTCGCTGGAATTGGAGAGAACTTGTGAAACCGTCAGCAGGCCGTACGCCTTGTGGTCGCGGATGCGGTGACCCGCGATGTAAATCGCGCCGTTCTGGCAGTCAATTACATCGTCCGGCTTGGCGATTCCCTGATCTATGGCCGCGGAAAGCGTAACGATTTTGAATACAGAACCCGGCTCATACAGCGAGCTGACGGCGCGGTCCACGCGCGATTCCGCCGGACTATCCTTCACGGCATTGGGATTGAAGGTCGGCCAGTTCGCCACGGCCAGAAGCTCGCCGGAATTCGGATTTTCGACCAGGACTGTGCCGGAGATTGCCCCGGTTTCATGGATCGCCCGCGCCAGTTCCTTTTCGGCGATGTACTGAATATTTTCATCGAGCGTCAGGATCACGCCCGTGCCCTGCGCCGGGGCTTTGTCCGGCGAGTCATACCAGCGGCGGTGCGCGTCCGCCAGAATCATCATCTTGCCGGGTTGCGTGCGGATCTTGTCGTCGAAGGAGTACTCGATTCCTCCAAGTCCGCGATCGTCAATGTCCACGTACCCGAGAACATGCGCGGCCAGATCGCGCTTCGGATAAAACCGCCCGCCTTCGCGCTGCAAATAGATTCCGCGCAGATTCAGCGCGATGATGCGGTCGGCTTTCTCCGGCGGAATCTTGCGGGCGATCCAGGCAAAGGAGTGCGACGCGGCCAGCCGGGTAGCAATCTCAGCGGCAGGAAAGTCGAGGACCTTGCCGAGGAGGCGCGCGACCATCCCACGGTCGGCAATTTCCGAAGGGACGGCGAACGCGGACTCCATCGGCACGCTCATCGCCAGCGGATTCATATTGCGATCGAAAATTTCCGCGCGATTAGCGCCCACGTCCACGACCAGGCGCTGCTGATGCTGGGCTCGGGAATAATATTCGCTATAACGGAAGATTTGCAGGTAGGCAAGCCGTGCCATTGCCGCGCCCGTCCAGAGCGCCGCGATGCCGGCCACAATCAGCAATCGAGTCCGTGGACTCTGTAGGTCCATATCCCTGTTGGGCGCGTCGGAGATCGAATGCACTCCGGACGGGGTCCGTTCAAATTTAGCTTCGGTTCACCCCGGAAACGGCAACCTGGATTGCCGCGTCGAGAAGCCTATTGCAGCGCCGGCGCACTCGCCGCCGGATGCGCCTCTGCCAGCACCGCATTGGGCGGCAGATCCATCGGGGCGACCTGACCCGGCATCGGCCCCGTCAATCCCAGCTGGCGCCGCGCGATCACATCAATACGCCCCGGCGCGCGAAGTCCCGCCACTTCCAGCTTGAGTTCTTGATTGAGTTCGGCGGCCTGCGAATGTTCATTGCGCAGCGACTCCAGCTCATAGCGCAACTGAATCGTCTCAAAGTGCTGCCAGGCATACGCCAGAGCGCACAGCGCCAGCATCCCGCCCACAAACATCAGACGAATACATTCACGAATCCGGTTCGGCGCCATGGTACGCACAACGCGCGAATTGTCTATCTGTTTGACGGTATAGAACTCGGTCATTGCAGCCACGCTTTCCCGTGCGGCATCCCGTGCTGGGCGGGATTCGTTTCCTCTTCACCCTGTTCGATCGCCGGCCCAATCTTCTCAGCGACGCGCATCTTCACGCTGCGCGCGCGCGGATTGGCTGCGATCTCTTCTTCCGGTGCCTGAATGACTTTTTTCGTGAGAATTTTGAGCACGCCCTCGCGGGCCAGACGTTGAAACGCCTGCTTGACGGGCCGGTCTTCCAGCGAGTGGTAACTGAGCACCACCCACCGGCCTGCTGGAGATAGTGTGGCAGGAACCCTAGAAAGAAACTGCCCGAGTTCCTCCATCTCTCGATTCACCGCAATCCGCAGCGCCAGAAACGTTTTTGTCGCGGGATGCAGCTTCTGCCTTCCCCTTACTTTTTGGGCCCCTGCCACAACCGTTGCCAGATGTTCGGTGTCCCGTATGGGACGCGCGCGAACAATTGCCCTGGCGATTCTGCGTGACTGCCGCTCTTCCCCCAACTGGTAGAGCAGATCGGCGAGTTCCTTCTCTTCCGCCGTGTTCACAATTTCCGATGCCGTCAGTTCCGACTCGCGGTCCATGCGCATGTCCAGCGGTCCGCGGCCGCGAAAGGAAAATCCGCGCTCACTGAAGTCGAGCTGCATGCTCGATACGCCCAAGTCCGCCAGCACGCCGTCAGCAGGCGGGAGTCCGCGCTCCGCAAAAACCTCGCCGATCTGTGAAAAGTTCGCGTGCACCAGGGTCACCTTGTCCGCAAACTCTTTCAGCCGTTCGCTTGCTCGTTCCAGGGCCGCCGCATCCCGATCCAAGCCGATCAGCCTGCCGCCGTCGCCAAGCCGCCGGGCGATTTCGATCGCGTGCCCGCCCAGCCCCACCGTCGCATCCACATACAGGCCGCCCGGCTTGATGGCCAGCCAGTGGATCGTCTCTTGAACGAGCACCGGCGTGTGTTGCGCGTCCAAACTAAATGCCCAGATCGTCCAGCGTCTTGAAATCGTCGTCCGTAATCAGGCTGCGCTTCAGATTGTCCAGTTGCCGCCCGTGATTCCAGACTTCCAAGTACGTCAGGTTGCCCATCACATCCACGTCGCCCTTCATCAGCGCCGCTTCCCGCAGCACCGGCGGAATCAGGACCCGCCCCTGCCCGTCCATCTCGACGACCTGGCCGTAGTAATTCGTCCAGGTCAGGAACTTTTGCTTGGTCCGGTTATGCGTCGTCAGCCGGGCCAGCTTGGCTTCGAGCTCTTCCCAGACTTTCATCGGGAAGATCCGGGCATACTCACCGGTTTCGCTCGTAACGTAAAACTGATCGCCATATCCCTTGAGCTCTTCCAGAAAGGCCGCGGGAATCTTGAGGCGCCCTTTCTCGTCCACCTTTGCCGGAATGTTTCCCCGAAGCATGCTGTCGTCTACCCAAAGAGATAGAAGTCTGCTTTCCTCTCACGTTGGAACCCCTTAACGGCACAAGCAGGTTCAAGAACGGCCCCACCAGCAACTACAGAACATCCACTGCTCTTCACCAACAACCACTTTCTCCCACATTTGACCACGATTCTAGACAGGTTCGAAAACTTGTCAAGTTAAATTGCAGCGCATGTTGAAAATAACTGTGAATTATTCCGAGTTTGGGAAAGCGATTTTTGGAGACCACTACAGGTTGTGGGATTCCCTCATGAGACACCCATGCTTAGAGCGTTGGCGATTCAGTTACTGTGGCAGTTGGCTCATTAATTTATTTCCCGGAAGCGGTTGCGAGCCCGGAAATCAGGCTCGCGTGGGCGATTTGCCTCATCCAGGTCGAATCAGAAGGGAGATGCCGATGAATGTTGCGTAGGGAAAAATCGCTTACAGACCCGGCCCATCCGGCGCCATGCCGACATGCAGATGCGCGAGTTGCTGGAGCATATCGCGGTCTTCGCCGCTCATGCCCTGCGTGAAGGCGAGATCGTTCAGTTTGGACTGGCGGTCGGCCTCGTTCAGATCGCGCAAAGAGTGCAGGCGCTGCAGGATCGCCTGACGGCGCGCTGGCGGCAACTGCTGCCAGTGTGGGAGCACTGTTTGGCGCACGTAGGTCCGCTGCTCGGGCGTCATCTGCTCCCAGACGCGCTGGCGATCACGGAGATCCTGCTGCTGGACGGGCGTCAGGCGGTTCCAAGCCTGGAGATTCTCGCGAATTTTGGCCTGCTGTGCCGGAGGGAGGCTCTGGAAGCGCTGATTGTTTTGCAGGAATTTTTCCTGTTTGTCCGGAGGGAGTTCCTGCAGGCGCTCCACGGCCTTGGGCGGCAGATTTCCAGCGTTCGCCGCAGGACCTTCCGGCGCAGCGCCACTCTTCGCTGCATTCGGAGGCATCGGCCTTTCCGCAAGCCTTCCTTCGCGTCTTTGTTGTTGGGCTGCGCGGCGCGCCTGCGCCGCGGTTTGCGCAAACGCAGGACTGCCGAGCAGCGCGGCTGCAAGAAACGCGGCGCAAATCGAAGCGGATTGGAACCAGCTCTTCATTACTTGTCCGGTGTCGCCGACCCCTTCTCTGCTTCCGCCGGTGTGTTGGGCAGTTCGGAGAGCGCGTCAAACTTGGACAAGACGTCGTAATTCTCGAGCACGGGCAGATCGCGAATCATGCTCATTTCGGCTTCCGCTGTCGCCGGCGGCGGCGCAGGAGCATCATTCTTAACGCGAGGCGTTGTCGAGAGCCAGACAGACATGGCGACGAGCGCGGTGACGGCAAAAGCCATTCGCGGCGAAGGCATCCAGTCCCAGAACCCGCGCTTCACTGGATCCGCCGCGATGCGGGCGCGTAGACCAGCGTCAAATGCAGGCGAGGGCGAAATTTCCGGCAATTGGTCCATGGCTTCCCACAGCACGCGGAACTCTTCGGCGCGCGCGCGGCAACCAGCGCAGGCGGCCAGATGGGCCTCGACGGCATGGCGATCCGCGGGCTTCGCGCGACCATCGAGATATTCAATCAACGCATTTTCCATCTGAGAACAATTTTTCATGCCACGCATGGGGGCCTCATTTCCGAACACATCCCGCTAAACACGCACCGAATTCACCAGCGGCGCAAGCTCGCCGCGCAAAGTTTCATAGGCGCGGAACAGCAGCGATTTCAGAGCGCTTTCCGAACATTCCAGAATCCGCGCGATCTCGTCGTAGTCCAGGTCCTGATATTTGTGCAGCAACACGGCCGCCCGCTGTTTCTCCGGAAGGGCGTGAATCGCGCGCAGAATCATTTCCGAACGCGTCCGGGAAACCAGTTGCTGCTCGATCAGCGGCGCGCGGTCCGGAACATCCATCGGCCGCAATTCCTCTTCGCCGGACTCCACCGTGTGATCCATGGATATTTCCAACTGGCGATGGCGGTTGTCACGAACCGAATTCAGCGCCAGGTTGGTCGCAATGCGAAACATCCAGGTCGTAAATTTCGCGCTCGGGGCATAGTCATGGCGCGCCCGATAGACGCGAAGAAACACTTCCTGCGCCAGGTCCTCCGCCAAGCCGGTATCGTGGACCATGCGGTAGAGGAAATTAACCAGCGGAGTCTTGTACTTGCGGAGCAAAAGCTCGAAGGACCGTTCGTCCCCGGCTTTCACGTCCAGCATCAGTTGGACGTCTGTCCTGGCCATAGCCTCCACATCTTGTGTAACCCGTTTCATCATAAAAAGTTGCAGAGAGAAGACAATAAAATCGTTCCCGGACGAGCCCCAATCCTTTGCGAATTGTATATGAATCCGGCTCTCTTTAATAAGGGGACTCCGCGTCCAGAGTGCCCTGCTGATTAACTGAATCTAAAAGAGATAATTCCTTTTCGCGCTCAAAGCTAGCCGTGAAAAAGCTTCTCCAGAATCAGCATCAGGGCCACGCCGGAAAACACCAGCATGGCCATGCGGGCGTCCGGCTCGCGATTGACTTCGGGGACGAGGTCGGTGGCGGCGACGTACAGCGTTACTCCGGCGGAGATAGGCAGCGCATAGGCGACCTGGGAGTGCAGCACGCCCATCAGAAGGACACCGGCAAGGGTCGCCGCGCCCAGCCACAACGATGCGAGGAAGGCGACGTGATGGCTGCGGCCCGTCGCCAGCATGAGCGACGCGACCGTAAATCCTTCCGGAATTTTGTGCAGCGCGATGGCCAAGAAGATAACGACGCCAAGCCACGGCGACACGAGAAATCCGGAAGCGATCGCCACGCCATCAAAAAATGTGTGGATCGAAAGTCCCAGCAACGCGGAAATTCCGGCGTGGCCCGGCACGAAGTGCTCCGTGTGGGTCTCTTCGCCAAAATGAAAATGCGGCGCGAGCGTGTGCTCGAAAAAATGGACCAGAAAATATCCGATCAGCGTGAGCACATAAGCGCGCTGGCCGGAGAGTTCAACAGCGCTCGGAAGAATTTCCAGCACCGCCGCGGCCAGCATGAATCCCGCGCCGAGCGCCAGAAAATATCTGAGGTACTGGCGCGACCATTCGCGATACAGGATGAAAAGTCCGCCGAGAATATTCGCGGCGGCAGCCGTCAGCCCCAGACCGAGCGCGAGAACGATCCGCGTTGCAGAAACGGGAATGGCATCGGCGAGCGTCATGGCTATCCGCTGTGGCGAAACAGGATGACATCGCCCTCCTGCACGATGTACTCCTTGCCTTCGAGCCGCACTTGCGCCTTTTCGCGCGCGACCGCGAGACTGCCCGCGGCGAGCAGATCTTCGCAACGCACCACTTCCGCGCGGATGAATCCGCGCTCGATATCCGAATGAATCGCTCCCGCGGCCTTTTGCGCGTTCATGCCGCGCTTGATCGTCCAGGCGCGGACTTCCGGCTCGCCCGCGGTAAAAAATGAGGTCAGGCCCATCAATTCATACGTGGCCTGAATCAGCCGGTCCAGGCCCGAGGATTTCAGCCCGTAAGCGGCCAGCATTTCGGCGGCTTCGGCGGGTTCGAGTTCGGCAAGCTCTGCCTCGATGCGCCCGCAAACGGAAACGACTGCGGTATTGGGACGGCCCACGAGTTTCGAGAGTTTGTGGCGCTCGACGGCGGTGTCGAGTTCCGCGACCTCTGAGTCACCGAGATTCAGCACATAGAGCATCGGGCGCTGCGAGAGAAATTTGTAACCGTGGATCGTCTTGCGCTCTTCGGCGTTGAATTCCATTTCGCGCAAGGGCTTTTCGGATTCAATCGCGGCCTTGCAGCGGCCGAGCAGAACGAGCTCCTGCTCGAGATGCGGCTCCTTCTTTTTCTTGAGATCTTTTTCGACGCGTTCGATGCGCCGCGTGACCTGGTCGAGATCGGACAACATCAGTTCGAGATCGAGGACTTCGGCGTCGCGCAGCGGATCAATCGAGCCCGCCGAATGCGGCACGGCCGGATCGTCAAACACACGCAGCACGTGCGCAAGCGCGTCCACTTCGCGAAGCGGAGCGAGGACGGTCGAATCTTTCGCCCGGTCCTTGATCATGCCGCCGACGTCCACATACTCGACCGTGGCGTAGGTAATTTTTTTTGGATTGTAGAGTTTAGCCAACTGCTCAAGGCGCGGCTCCGGAACGCGCGCCACGCCGACATGCGTCGCCGCGCGCGCCGATTTCTCGTCCAGCTTCGCCCGCGTAAGAATTTTGAACAAAGTTGTCTTGCCGACTTGCGGTAGCCCGATGATCCCCGTTTGCATAGGCTGGAAATCGTAGCATACCCCGGCGCGATGCGCCCGAAAGATGCCGCGGTGACAAGCAATTTGCTGCACCGCAAGGGCCTGCGGGTGTATAAATAATCTGCTCTCGGTGCGCGACATTTTTCCCGGATCAGAATCCTCAGGCCGGCTTCAGGCAAACAGCGCAACACTGGAAATTCAGGGGGACATTAGTTATGAATCGCAGGCAAGCCATCGTAAGAAGTTCCGTGAAATTTTATATAGTGATCAGCCTTTTGGCGGGTCTCGTTGCCGCCTTGCCGGCTGCCTGGGCGCAATATCCGCTCGAGTATCCGAACAAGCCGCAGGCGCTCAAGGACGGCACCGCGATTCTGGTGGAGGATTATGCGAGCGCCCCTCTCTCCAGCCAAATGATGGGCCACGAATATCCGCCGCCCATCAATTTCCGCGATTCGCTCGGGCGCGTCAATTCGCTGCGCTCGGAACCGGCCAATGCGCCGATGGCCGCGTCCCGATTTTTTGTCACCGACATGAACGGCACCCTCTACATTCTGGACAAGGCGACAAAGAAGTTCACGCCCTACATTGTGTTCGCCGAAGTGTTTCCCCGCTACAGCACGGATCGCCTGACGACCGGCGTGGCCGCGATTGCCTTCGATCCGAACTACGCCAGGAACGGGAAGTTTTATACGGTGCACACCGAAGACCCCACAAGTTCCAAGCCGATGCAGCCGACCAATGCGAAGATGCCGAGCCTGAATCTGGCTGGGTATGCGACAACCGCGGCTGGCTATCCGACCGCAGGCGATGATTTTCAGAACGAATCCGTCATCGTGGAATGGACCGACACGAACATCAATAATTCGACTTTCGAGGGCACGGCGCGCGAAATCCTGCGCGTTGATTTCAACACCCTGATCCATCCGCTGGACGACCTTGTATTTAATCCGCTGGCCAAGCCGGGCAGCGCGGACTACGGAAATCTGTACATTTCCGTCGGCGACGGCGGCTCGGGCGAAACGCCCGGCGCGACGCAATTCACCCCGCAGACGCTCGGCGCGCTGCAGGGAAAAATTCTGCGCATCACGCCGGACCTCTCGCTGCGCCCGAACGATTTACTTGGCGCCAACGGCCGCTATCGCATCCCCAGCACGGGAGCGGATCCGAATCCGTTTATCAACGTGAGCGGAGCGCGGCCGGAAGTGTACGCGTACGGCTTTCGCAATCCGCATCGCATATATTGGGACATTCCGACAAACACAGTGCTCATCAATGACATCGGCCTGCATTCCTGGGAGGAAGTGGACATCCTCGTGAAGGGCGGAAATTACGGCTACTCGCAGCGCGAAGGAAATGAACTCCTGATCGTTCCAAACGGGGGCAAGACCGCCACGCAGCAAAACCCGCCGGTTTCCTTCCCCGCGCAGGATCTTCTGACCGTCGCGGGCCTTGATAAACCCGTTGCGCCGATCTATCCGGTAGCGGTCTACAGCCACCAGGAAGGCGATGCGATCGGCAGCGGGTTCGTCTACCGCGGAAAAAAGATGCCACAGATGGTTGGAAAATACATTTTCACGGACATTACGACGGGCCGCATGTTTTATACGGATCTTGCCGAGATGATTGCGAGCCATGGAGAGCGCGGCAAGCAGGCCGCGGTTCACGAAATTCAGATTATGTACAAAAGCCCGTACGACGCGTCGGAAAAAGCGCCAGTGAAACGCCGGATATACGACATCGTCGCCGACGCCTACGCACACAAGGACGGCAACGTGGATCCGGAGACGCATCAGGGAGTCCTGCCCGGAGCCGCTATGACAACGGGCGGATGGCGTGGCAAGGCCTGGGTAAAGCCGATGTCGGATCCCTACGGAGTGCCGTACGGAGGAGGGCGCGCCGATGTGCGGCTGTCGCTCGGCGGCGACGGCGAACTTTATATTATGACTAAAACGGATGGAATGATCCGGACGCTTTCGGCGGTAGTGACGCCGCCTCCGACGGGTGCCAAAGCGGCGGCGCGCTAACCGAAGCACGCCCACAAATCACAATATTTTCATTTGATCGCCAGAGCGGTGGAACGGGGGGAGTGTGTCTACGATCGAGGCTGCTGCGATAGCTCCATGAGCGATTCTACAACCGCAGGTTTCGATGAGAACCCGCGCACAAGCTGGGCCACGGCATAAACCGTCAGGATCGCCAGAAAAGGATCGATCGGATGCCGGTAGCGCAGCGCCGTGTGCGTGATGTAGTACGGAATGGGAAACAGGACGAGGCACAGGGCCAGCGGAAGCGTTTCCTTCCAGCTGAAGCGCAGCGCGAGAATCAGCCCCGCGAATGAGAATAGCGAAAACGCCCCTGTGAACCAGACATCGGCGCGGCTGAGGCCCGCATGGAAAATCCAGGGCTCGACATCGGAGTCGAATGTGGCCAGCCACGTATCGGCAATGCGCGCGCCCGTATTGTGAAAAAACGCGCGGGGGTTTTTCCGGATGTAGGCAATCGCCTGGCGTTGTTTTATGCGGTTGTAATTCGGCTCGCCCTGAAGGATGAGCCCAATGCGTTCGCCGAGATTGCTCGCCGGATGCAGCTCCGGCGTGTAGATATCCGTCACCGCAGGATTGTTCCCGAGCCACAATTCGAGGCCAAAATTGGATTTGACGAAGACCAGTCCGTCCACGGCGTAGTAATTCCGAATCGTCCAGGGCACCAAGGCCAGCACAAAAATTCCGAGGACTTTCGCCGCACCCGCAAGCGATTGCTTCCAGGGTTGCGCGTGCCGGATCATCGCCCAGACGAGGAGAAACGGCATCAGGATGCACATCGTCGGATTGACGAGCGCCGCGAACGCCCAAACGAGGCCGTATCCCATCCAGGAGATCGAGGAGGAAGTTTCGGCCAGCCGGAGCGTCGCATAAACGATCGTGCACAGCACGAGCGCGGAAAGTGACTGGTCCCAGGTCCATTCGATCGGAAACAGTACGGCGTACGGCAGGAACGTCCAGAGCCAAGCGGACGCGAGGCCGACCGTTCTTCCAAATATTTTCTTTCCGATGCCGTAGATGGGCAGGCAGGTCGCCGCGGAAAATACGCAATTCATCAACTGCGCGAACAGGACGGAGCCGAATCCCTTCAGGTGAAACAGCTTGTCGCCAATGGACCACAGAAACGGATAGACCGGTGCGAGCCACGCCGTCACGGCCTCATAGCCCGGAAATGGCCGGAAGAAGCCGTTGCCCGACGCGAGCGAGTCCGCCACAAAATTGGCCTCCAACCCGACGGTAGAAAATTTCAAGTGTGCGGGATCTTCGCCGTGATGCGAAAGCCAAAGCAGAAAAAACCGCAGGAGAAGCGCCACAATCGCAACGAGTGCGGGCCCGCGCCATTCCGAAGGGAAAAACTTTTTCTTGGGGAGAGAGAACATATCCGTCAATTTGTTTCCTTGAGTGATCTTATTTTCCAACTCGGGCCATCATTTTCAAAATATTAAAGCCCCGGCTGACGCAGATCGTATTGAGATCGAACAAAATGCTCCGGTTGAAGGCCACCGTCAGATCCATGAAATGAGCCGGGCTGAATAAAAACTCGGCACACATAGAAAAAGTTTCGCGTGACGCCGGGCGCAAGTACATAGTACGCAAGGGATTTGCACCGAATGGGACATTGCCGGATTAAGCATCCGGAATTTGCCCTGGCCGATTTCTTTTGATGCAAATATCCGCACTAAAATAACAGGCATTTTGATCGAAGAAGAGATTCAGGAAGATCACTGATCCCGGTTCGAAACATTTCGAACCGGGACCGGTGAAGGAGGAAGGTAGATAACAACTCGTGACTCTACAACCCTGTTACTTGGTGACCGAAGGTCCAAACCCTGCTACTAATTCGCGCCCTTGTTATTCTTTCCGGCTGGTGTTAGGTCTTTCGCTGTCGGCGCCTGATTCCAATACGGCAGCCAGGAGTGGTCCTTGTCGGGCTCTGACTGCGGAGGAACCGGATAGAAGCCATTGCGATTGGGCATCTGGACTTCGAGCAGGCTCTTCTGGTCCAGAACATCGGTCTCTTTAATGATGTCGTTCTTGTACAGGAGAAAAGCGGTAACCGCGTAGACCTGGTCCGGAGTCAGCGATCTCTCATTGCCTCGCGGCATGGCGCGGTTGATGAACTCCCAAACCGTCGTGGCAAATGGCCAATAGCTTCCCAGGGTCGCAACCGGGGTGTTAGTGGTGAGTGACCCTCTCCCGCCCACCAAAGCTCGAAATGGGGAAACGCCCTCTCCGTTTTTTCCATGACATACGGCGCAATTGGCGGCATAGATCTTCGCGCCTTCCACGGCCGTGCCTTTTCCAGCAGGGAGTCCCTTTCCGTCGGGACCTATAACCTGATCCCATTCGTGCAACTCCGCCGCTGTCGGCGTCCTCCCCACTTTGTAGGTCGGGGACTGCGCCAGGGCCGCTCCGCTCAAGGCGAGAACCAGAACCGGGAGCAAAAGGCTAGTGATAAAACGGATAGAACTTGAATGTACTGTAGGTCCCATCTTCCACGCTCCCGTCCTGCTTGATCTTCCACACTTGAATCGGATTGTTGAGATACGAAGACATGGTCGTGTGCTCCCAGAGATCCACCATGGCGTCGGCCGAGATGGCAGGAGTTCTCTGCTCGCCCCACAATTTGGCAAGCTCCCTCATGGTCGGCTGAATGTCCCCGAATTCATTCGTGCAGCGGGACATGATCAGACACTCCGAGCCGTCCCAATTCCAGTCGAAGCGGAACCGGGTGTGCGCCTTGGAAAATACCGGCGTCTGAATGACCGCGTCCTTCCAGCTCTGTCCGCCGTCTGTGCTGACCTCGACGCGGGCGATTTTGCCGCGGCCGCACCAGGCCAGGCCGCTGATCTGATAATAACCGCGTTCCATCAGCTTGTGCGGATCCGACGGGAAAGTGATCAAGGACTTCGGTCCCACTTGCGATTCGTACCAACTGGCTTTCCCGTCCGGCTTCAAATCCGTGTAGGCGCTGATTTCGGACTGCAGGTAGTACGGCGTGTCCGTTATCTTAATGCTTCTCAGGAACTTCACATTGTTGACCCCTTGGAAGCCCGGAGCGAGCAGCCGCAAGGGATAGCCCTGTTCGCGGCGCAAGGCCTCGCCGTTTTGACCATACGCCACCATCGCGTCGTCCAATCCTTTTGCCAGCGGCATGCTCTTGGTATGCCTTTCCGTGTCTCCGCCTTGCGAAATCATCCACTTAGCTCCCTTTTGAACGCCGGCTTCCTTGAGGAGCAGGGAGAGAGGAACACCGGTCCATTCGCTACTGGAAGTTCTTCCATGAACGCCCACAATCATATGCTGGTCGGTGCGCCCCGCTTTCTGGTCCATGATGTATTGCCTGTAGTGGTAGAGCCCGCTGTTTCCAGTGCACTCCAGGAAATGCACGCGGGATACGGAAGGCAGGCGCTTCAATTCGTCCATGGTAAAGATCAGTGGGCGGTCCACCATGCCGTGAATAATGAGGGTATGCTCCTTGGGATTGATGTTGGGGAGTTCGAGTTCGCGATTGACCAGGAAATGCAGCGAAGCGGGCGTAATGGCCCCGATCGTATCGTGTAGGGGAGTGAGGTTTCTCAGACCTACTTTAGCCAGCGCTCCCGGGGCGTGGACGCGATAGACGCTGGTTTCGTAGCGGGAGCGCCCGCCGTAGGCCAAATCCTCGATGACGGGCTCGTCGGGGGTGACACCCTGCTTGAGGATGGATTCATCCGGATTCACCCCGGCAAGCGCTTTGCCCTTCGACAATGGTATTGCTCCCGCAGCCAAGCCAGCCAGCGCCGCGCTTCGCTTCAAAAATCCCCTGCGGTCAGAATTCCTGCTGCTCATGTTGGGAACCTCCCGAGCTTATCCGCTTCTTTTCGTTTGGAGCCTGCCTTCAAAATTCCGCATTCCAAAGAGGCCGTGCATTCCCCAGGAAGAAATTATGAATTAGAACAAACACCACAGATTCCGGCCCGGAATATCTCCGCGCCGGAATCTGCGATTGAAGAAGGCTTCGTACGCCTAAAATGCTTCCGGATCTGAGCCGAAGGTCCAGACCGCGGTATTAATTCGCGCCCTTGTCACTCTTCCCGACCTGCTTCCCATCTTTCCATCCGGGAGCCGAATTCCAATACGGCAGCCAGCCGTTGCTCGAAGGATGGGCCTGGGGCGGATCAGGAAAGAATCCATAGCGGTTGGGCATGATGACCTCTGGCAAGGTCTTCTTGTCCATCACGTCGGTTTCCTTGATGACGCCGTCTCTAGAAAGAATGAACGCGGTGAGGGAATAGACCTCGTCCGAAGAGAGCGTCCATTCCGCATCGCGCGGCATGGCTCGGTTGATGAAATCCCAGATCGTCGTGGCATAGGGCAAGTAGCTGACGGAGCTGCGAATGGGCTTGTACGAGTTGAGCGTGCCCACACCGCCCGTCAGTTTGGGCGTCGGGAAGATGCCCTGGCCATTCTTGCCATGGCAGAAAGAGCACTTCTGCGCAAAGATCTTCGCGCCATCCACGCCGGTACCGGAGCCTGGCGGAAGTTCCTTGCCGTCGGGGCCTACCGCGTGGTCCCAAGCCTTTACCTCGTCGTTCGTCGGCGCCCTGCCTATCTTATAGGTGGGCCCTTGCGCCAATGCGGCGCTGCAGGCAAACAGGATTGCGGCTCCCAGCAAAAAGCTAGGCTTTAAGTTGAAACTGGCTATAAAGCGCATCTTTTACGCTCCCATCTGCCCCGACCTTCCAGAGCTGAATCGGATTATTGAGAAATTCCGAAATGTCGGCTTCAATCCACATCTTCATGATGTTCTCGGCCGAAATGTGAGGTTCATGATTATCGCCCCAAAGTTGGGCCAGTTCCATCATGGTCGGCTGGATGTCGCCAAACTCATTCATGCAGCGCGACATGATCGTTGTTTCCGTGCCGTCCCAGTTCCAGTCATAGCGGAAGCGGGTGTGCGCCTTGGAATAAACAGGCGTTTGCAGGACCGCATCCTTCCAGCTCTTTCCGTTATCGGTGCTCACCTCGACGCGCGCGATCTTGCCACGGCCGCACCAGGCGAGACCGTTGATCTGGTAGTAGCCTGCCCCCTTCAGTTGATGGGCGTCGCAGGGGTAAGTGATCAGGGACTTGGGTCCGACTTGCGATTCGTAGATGGACGCTTTGCCGTCCGGGCGCAGGTTCGTATAGGCCGTCGTTTCGCTCTGGAAGTAGTACGGATGATCGACAACCTTGATGTTCCGCAGATACTTCACGTTGTTGACGCCCTGCCAGCCGGGAACCATCAGCCGCAAGGGGTAGCCCTGTTCGCGGCGCAGCGCTTCGCCGTTCTGGCCGTAGGCCACGATCACATCATCGAGGCATTTCTCGAGAGGCATGCTCTTGGCATGCTTTTCCGTGTCATTTCCTTCGGCGACGATCCAGCTGGCTCCCTTTTGCACCCCGCACTCCTTGAGCAGCACGGAGAGGCGAACGCCGGTCCACTCATTGCTGGAGGTGCGCCCATGAAGCGCCTGAATCAGGTGGATATCCTTGGACTCTTCGGGAAACTTCTTGCGGTCGCTCATGTAGGACTTGTAGTGCATCATGCCGCTGTTCCCGGTGCATTCGAGGAAATGGACCTCAGAGGTGGCGGGAAAGCGCTTCAACTCATCCATCGTAAAGATCAGCGGGCGGTCCACCATGCCGTGGATGATGAGAGTGTGGTCCTTGGGATCAATGTCGGGCAGGTGCTTCTCACGGAGCACGAGGAAGTGCAGAGCGGCCGGCGTGAGCGCCCCGATCGTGTCCTGCAGCGGAGTCAGATTCCGCAGCCCGTTCACGTTCAAAGCCCCGACGCTGTGGACGCGACCGACCGTCTCGTACTTCGAGCGGTTGCCATAGACCAACTCTTCAATTTCAGGATCGTCCGGCGTGACCCCCAGCTTGGGGACTTGCTTTTCCTCATCGGCCAGGCCCGGTGTAACCGAAGCCAGCGCCTTGCCTTTCGTAAACGGCATCGAGCCGACAGCCAAACCGGCCATTGCGGCCGTCTTCTTCAGAAACCCTCTGCGATCGGGATTCTTGGCATTCATAACGGAACCCTCCTGAACTTCCGCTTTCTGGTGATTTTTGCGAGCCGACATTCGCCAGCACCTGACAATAACGATTTCGTACGGAATTACAATCTTTGATTTTTGGATTAGAGGCCTTGCCGGTAACCGGTGCAGTGACGTGAGTCACTCAGCGATGTGACCAGGGACACGAAATGGCGTCGCAACCAGGAAAAGGGGGGCTCGCCTGTGAATACTTTCCAGCTCGGCGCTTGACGCCTGTGAACTGCCCCTCTATGCTCCGATTTTCACTATGGCCAAGACTCACTACCCTGTGAAGACAGAGCACGTGATGCGAGAACTGTCCCGCCGGGACCCGAAACTCGCGAAAGTGATCCGTCAGGTCGGCCCGTTTCCTACGGAAAAACAGAAGCCCCAGCCCCCGTTTGAGAGCCTCATGCGCTCCATCGTCTATCAGCAGCTCGCCGGAAAGGCGGCGGCGACCATCTTTGGGCGGGTGAAAGCGCTCGGCGCGCGCGGATTTCCCACGCCAGAGGAGATTCTCGCAATGGGGGATGACCAGTTGCGGGGAGCCGGACTTTCAAGACAAAAGATAGCGGCGGTCAGGGACCTGGCCGCGAAGACACTCGACGGAACCGTGCCGGAACTCGCTGTGCTCAGCCGGATGAAACAGGAGGAGATTCTTGAGCGGCTGACACAGGTGCGCGGGATCGGCGAATGGTCCGTGCAGATGTTTCTAATGTTCCGCCTCGGTCATCCCGACGTGCTGCCGATTCGCGACCTCGGCATCCAAAAGGGATTTCAGATTGTCTACAGAAAGAGAAACACTCCCAAACCGAAAATGATTCTGGAACATGGAGAGCTGTGGCGGCCCTATCGCTCGATTGCGAGTTGGTATTTGTGGCGGGCCGTGGATGTAGCGAAGTCGGAGAAGGCCGCGGCAAGGGGCGGGAAAAAGCAATCGCGCAAAGCGAAACGCAAGTGAGAGTCAGGAAGATTTCTGGCGGGCCGTGAAGACCAGCGCCGCCAGCCCCGAAAACAGGACCACGCTTTCCAGCCACACGGAGTACTGATGCAGCCGGTCAAAGGCCACCCGCAAGGGATTGTCCGCGGCGGCGGCCTCGACTGAGCCCATTTGCGCGCGGAGCACGTCCATCCGCGCAATCACGCCGTATTGCGAAAATAGGGTGCAGACAATCATAAGAAACACCAGGAGAGCCGCGGGCGAGGCGAGCGCGCCGATGGATTTCTCCAACGCGGCGGTCGCGAGAAGATACACGCATCCGGCGATGATCCCGATGAGGTGGAGGCGCGTCAGCGTGTAGCCCACAAGAGCGCCCGCCAGATCCTTCGTGGGAAGAACCGCAAACGCGCCTTGCGTCACCACAAAACTGAAAAACAGAATGCTGCCGAGCCAGACTCCCAGCGAAAAAATCTGCAAGAAACGTAGTGTCGTCGTCACGAAAATATCCTTTACCGCGTTGCAAGATTACCACAGGACGAACTTGTCCCCCTTGGCGGGCTGGTCTTTCGGGGACCGCAGCAAAGCCTTTTGCCCGTCACACCCGCCGCGGCAGGAACGCCTTATGGGGCGGGATTCACTTATCTGCTCCCGCACAAACTGTTCGGCAGGTGAATCCCGGCCGAAGTACAGCCACTGATTGAACACATCGCGTGACCGAAGTTCCGGATTTGGGAATCAAAAAATGGCAATATGGAAATTCGTGAGGTATGGTGGGCGATCAAGGACTTGAACCTTGGACCTCTCGCGTGTGAAGCGAGCGCTCTAACCACTGAGCTAATCGCCCGGGAACAACGGCACGACTGGCAGGCCCGACGAGACGCCCGCAGCAATCATTTGTTTGTAACAGATGAGAGACGGATTTTCAACCAATGACAACGGCCGCCGGAACTCAGATCGCCCAGCTGCAAAACGCCATTGCCCGGGTCATCCGCGGCAAGGATGAAGTGATCCGGCTCGCGCTCGTGGCCTTGCTGGCCAAGGGCCACCTGCTGATTGAAGATGTCCCTGGAGTGGGCAAGACGACGCTGGCGCAGGCGCTGGCAAAGTCGTTCCACTGCTCGTTCCAGCGCATCCAGTTCACGTCGGACCTGTTGCCTTCGGACGTGGTGGGAACCAGCATCTACAATCAGTTGGAACAGCGCTTTGAGTTCAAGCCCGGGCCCATCTTCGCCAACATCGTCGTGGCCGATGAAATCAACCGGACGACGCCGAAAACGCAATCGGCTCTACTCGAAGCCATGAATGAAGCGCAGGTGACCGTGGACAACCACACGCACATCCTGCCGAAACCGTTCATGGTTCTGGCTACGCAAAACCCGATTGAGCATCACGGAACCTATCCGCTTCCCGAATCGCAGCTCGACCGCTTTCTGCTTCGCATCGGCATGGGTTATCCCTCGCGCGAAAGCGAACGTGAAATCATGCGGCAGCACACCGGAGGCCGCAGCGCGGCGACGGAAATTACTACCGTGATGCAGGCCAGCGATGTGGAAGCGATGCAACGCGCCGTCGAAGACATTCGCGTGGACGATAGCCTGCGCGAATACGCCATAGACATCGCCGGGCGCACGCGCACGACCGAGCAGTTGACGCTGGGCGTCAGCCCGCGCGGCGTGCTGATGCTGCAGCGCGCGGCGCAGGCCCGCGCTTATCTGGAAGGCCGCGACTATTGCACACCGGACGATTTCAAGCAGTTGATCCTTCCGGTGTTCACGCACCGCGTGGTCCTGAATACGCGCTACGCCACAACGCAAAAGAAGATGCAGCAGGTGGAAGCCATCCTGACGGAAATCATCGAGTCCACGCGCGTTCCCCTTTGAGGCGGCCGGATTCCCAATGAATTTTGAATTCCTCGAACGCCGCGCAGTCCCCCGAACGGGTCATCTGCCTAATCCCCGCTGGCACGGAATGGACCGGCCGAACTGGCGAAGCTTTCTGGTCGCCATGGTGGCACTGGGGACGGCGCTCTTTCTCGCGCTGTATTCCGGAGCGGCAGTCGAGGACGGGCACCTGATCATCGCGGCGCTCGCGGCGCTGGCCGCACTGGCGCTGGCCGGCTGGGTCGCGCTCACGATTGTCCCCGTGCTGGCGCGGCGAACGCCTCTGCGCTGGCTCTCTTACCAGATTGATTACAAAGTGACGCGCGAGGGCGGCGTCTACATGACGCTGATCTTCGTGGTCGCGCTGGCGGCGCTTAATACCGGGAACAATCTGCTGTTCATGGTGCTCGCATGCCTGCTCGCGGGCATCCTGATTTCCGGGCTGCTCTCGAGGCAAGTGCTGAGCGGCGTCAATGTGCGCCTGATGCTGCCCGAGCATATCTTTGCCGAACGCGCCGTGCTGGCCATCGCCGAACTGCACAATACCAAGCCATATCTCCCCTCGTTTTCCCTGGCGCTCGTCAGCGGAGAGAAACCGAAGTCGAAGAAGAAGCAGCTTGCGGCGAAGCCCGTGCCGCAAATTCTCAACCGGCCCGTCTATTTTCCATATATCGCGCATCTGAGTGACGCGCGGCAGGAAGTCGAATTGACGTTTCCTCACCGCGGCGTTTACCGCCAAGACGCCCTCGGCCTGCGGACGCGATTTCCCTTCGGCTTCCTCCAAAAGACGCGGCAGATCGAATCGGAAATTGAAATCCTCGTCTATCCCGCCATTCAGCCGACGGAAGAGTTCTTCGAGATCCTTCCACTGGTCAGCGGTGAACTGGAAAGCTACCAGCGCGGGCGGGGCAACGACCTGTACGGAATCCGCGGCTACCAGATGAATGAAAGCGCGCGCCAGGTGGACTGGAAAGCCTCGGCGCGAACGGGCGTGCTGCAGGTGCGGGAGTACGCGCGCGAGGACGAGCGGCGCGTGTTGCTGGCCTTTGATCCGTATATTGATCTGGCGTCAGGCGACGACAAGCAATTTGAAAAGGCAGTGACCCTGTGCGCGTGTCTCGCCTGGCATTTTTTCGAAATCAATTCCGTCCTGGAGTTCCGTTCGGCGGGCTTTGCCACGCCGCAGGTCAACGCCGGTGAAATTATCTACGATATCTTGCGATACCTGGCGAGCGTCTCTCCGGTCCCGCCGCAGCCGGGAAAAAGCTTCCTCAATTCTCTGGGTGACGCCCCCGACGTGTTCAAGATTGTTCTGACCAGCGAAGCGCGCGGCACGATCCCCACGGCGCTCTGGAACTCCTCGTATTTTCTGTTTGTCCCTTCGCTGTAAACGCATCCGGCCTTTCTGCGCTGCCGGCTTTCCGTTCCCGCGCGCGATATGCGAAAATGCGGCCGGTGAAGCTCCTGAAACTCTCTCCTGCGGAAAAGAAACAATTTCAGCGGCGATTGCTCTCCTGGTTTGGCAAACGCAAGCGTGATTTGCCGTGGCGGCGGACGCGCGATCCCTACCGCATCTGGATTTCAGAAATCATGCTGCAGCAGACACGCGTCGCCGCCGTAATTCCCTACTATGAAAAATTTATCGGGAAATTTGCGACGGTCCAGTCGCTGGCACGGGCGAAAACGGAAACCGTGCTGAAGTATTGGTCCGGCCTGGGATATTACAGCCGCGCGAGAAACCTACGGCGCGCGGCAAAACAGATCGTGGCGCGGCACGCGAGCCGGTTTCCTCGGGAACATAAAGACGCGATCGCATTGCCGGGGATCGGCCGCTACACAGCGGCGGCCGTGCTGAGCATCGCTTACGGGGAGCCGCTCGCCGTCCTCGACGGAAATGTGGCCCGGGTTCTGGCGCGGATCGGAGCGATTCGCACGAGCCTGCGTGCGCCCGGAATCTGGCAAGGATTAGAGACTGCGGCGCAAGACCTGCTGGCTCGTCAATCGCCCGGCGATTGGAATCAGGCTCTGATGGAACTCGGAGCTACCGTCTGCACTCCGAAATCGCCGCACTGCAAAGAGTGCCCGGCGGCGTCTTCGTGCCGAGCAAAAAAAATGGGCATCGCGGACGAACTACCCATAACTCGTCCTAAACACGACGCTGTGGAAGTTACCCTCACCGCGGCAGTATTTCTGGATTCCCAGGGGCAAACAGTGGTCTTGCGGAAGAAAGGCCCCGATGGCGCGCTCTTCTCCAATCTCTGGCAATTCCCTGCTATGGTGGCTTCGGAGCGCGCAAGCGCCAATGTGGTACGGACAATTGGCGAGACATTCGGCGTTCTACACGTGAATTCCGCCGAGGCGCTCGATATCGTGCACCATTCAGTGACTTTCCGCAAAGTCACAATCCGTCCCTATTTAATAGGCATTGCGCGCCTGCCGGAAATCCCTTCGAGACGCGCTGTGGCTCTCGATCGCGTTGGCAGACTCCCAATCTCCAATTTGACTCGAAAGATAGCCGCCGCAGCCCGCAAGCGCCTTTCGGATTTCTCCGCCTTGGGTCCTGCAAGGTAAGGCGACAAGCATTATTGAGGGGAAGCCGCTCCTTTCCTGCATTATCTGTTAGGTTCCACAATGCCCCGCGACCGCTTCAGAATGGTAAACTTAAAACTCGCGCCATGGACACCGCAGCCACCACCAATGTCAGCACCACCGCCGGGCCTCTGTCCGCGCTGCAACGGCACTTCGAGATCTCTCTTTACTTTCTGATACTTACAGGAGTTTTGGCCCTTGTTTCGACCGGCAAGATGGATCTGGTCACCATTCTCCTGATGCCCGTGGCGCTGCTTTTCAAGGGGTACCGCTGGTGGCATGAGAAGGGCCCGGAAATTACGAATCAGATGGCGAACCATCTGACCATCGCGTATTTCATTTTCTTCCCGCTGGACCTGATGGTTCTCTCCCGGTTGCTCGCCCGGGGAGCGCAAAACCCGAGCCTGTATGCCGCTCTCTTGGCGGCCATTCATTTAATGCTCTTTGCTCTCTTGGTGCGGCTCTTCAGTGCTTCGACCATCCGCGATTACTTGTTCCTGACGATGATGGCGTTTGCCGCGATTCTGGGTTCCGCCATTTTGACCGTGGACACAGCGTTCCTCGTGTTCTTCGTGATCTTTTTCGCACTCGCAGTTTCCACATTTGTGGCGCTGGAAATGTGGAAGAGCGCGCGGGACTCCGTCACGCCTGCGATCGAAAGCGGGACAGCGCCGGCCCGGCGGCTGCACAGCGCGCTGGGATTGACTGCCGCGGGAATCGCACTCGGCTCGATGGTGGTCGGGGCGGTGATCTTCCTGATTTTGCCGCGATTGAACGGCGGTTACATGTCGGGATTCAGTCTTCAGCCGACGCTGGTTTCCGGATTCACCAATGACGTCGAGCTGGGAGAGATCGGCGAGATCAAGAAAAGCAGCGTCGTGGTGATGCGCATCAAGGTGGATGGAGGTCTGAAGAAGGCCCACGATCTGCATTGGCGTGGGGTCGCGCTTACCGATTTTTTCGGCCAGCGCGGGTTAAAAGCGCCCCAGGGTTATTACACCCTGACGCCGCCCCGCCACGGCGGGGTTGATTTGATCACAGGCCGGCCCGCACCC
>VFSW01001032.1_pt1 | contig 41557 bp, 40 predicted proteins | sample 5358111 | NCBI WGS metagenome assembly VFSW01 (sample SAMN11554181, study PRJNA540505) | mine drainage metagenome | isolation source: sediment from site ElyBrook_90M | place: USA: Ely Copper Mine, Vershire, VT | collected 2017
GGCGCCCAAGAAGGCGGCGAAGAAGGCGCCCAAGAAGGCGGCGAAGAAGGCTTCTAAGGCCAGGAAGAAAAAGTAAGCTGCCGGATACGGCACTCGTGCACGAGGCCCGGCCAGACCGGGCCTTTTTGTCGATAGATTACGCCGGCATGCGATCAGGACCGCACCCGGCAGGAGCATTGCAGTGATGCGAGGTTCGGGGACAGGTGGTCGTTTCCCGCGAGTGCGGCCGAGGCGCTTGCGCCGGGATGATTTCACCCGCCGTTTGGTGCGTGAGACGCGCCTGAGCTGTGACGATCTGATTCAACCTGTCTTCGTCATCGACGGCAAGAACCGGTCGGAGCCGGTGTCCTCGATGCCCGGGATCAGTCGGCTTACGGTCGATGTGCTGCTGCGTCAGGCAGAAGGCTGGGCTCGAGATGGTATTCCGGCGGTTGCGTTGTTTCCGGTGATCGATCCGGCGCTAAAGACCTCCGACGCGTGCGAGGCGTTCAACCCGCAGGGTCTGGCGCAACGTGCAGTGCATGCGCTCAAAAAGGAGCTGCCAGCCCTCGGCGTGATCACTGACGTCGCGCTTGATCCCTTTACCCCAAACGGCCAGGACGGGTTGGTTGACGCAGCCGGCTATGTGCTGAACGATGAGACCGTTGCCGTGTTGGTGCGCCAGGCGCTGTCGCATGCCGAGGCCGGCGCCGATATTGTGGCGCCTTCCGACATGATGGACGGCCGCATCGGTGCTATCCGCGACGCCCTCGAGGCGGCGGGGCATCTTCACACCCGCATTCTGGCCTATTCCGCCAAGTACGCATCGAGCTTCTACGGCCCGTTCCGCGATGCGGTGGGCTCGGCTGCGCATCTCGCAGGCGGGAACAAGTACAGCTACCAGATGGACGTTGGCAACAGCGACGAGGCGCTGCGCGAGGCGGCGCTGGACCTAGAAGAAGGCGCCGACATTTTGATGGTCAAGCCCGGCATGCCTTACCTCGACATCGTGCGGCGCGTTAAGGACGCGTACGGGGCCCCGACATTCGTCTACCAGGTCAGCGGCGAATACGCGATGCTTATGGCGGCAGTGCAGAACGGATGGCTGGACGAGCGCGCTGTGGTCGTGGAATCCCTGCTTGCCTGCAAGCGTGCCGGAGCGGACGCGATTCTAACCTATTTCGCATCCCGTGTTGCCGGCTGGCTGCGCACGGACTAAGGTACAGTCCTGATTCCGCACTGCCGCGCAGGCGGAGTCTTGCCCGGCTAGAAGACTTTCTGTCAGAAGCTTTCGAGCTGTGATCATGTCGGGGTCACTAGCCAAACGAGGTGCGTCAGAGCCGCCGGTCTCGTCTGTGGCAATCTGATTCCGATATACTGGCCGTGATGAGGCTCGTCCTGATTCGCCATGCTGTGGCTGAAGAGCGCTCGCCTGCTGGGTGCGATCATGAGCGGCGGCTCACGGCTCAGGGACGCCGGCGCATGCGTGCGGCGGCAAAGGGGCTGAAGGCACTGATGCCCGATGTCCGGCTGATTGCTACAAGCCCGATGGTGCGGGCACGTCAGACCGCGGAAATCGTGGTTGCCCAGTACGGTGCACTTGAGTCCGTCATCCTGCCGGCACTTTCGTCTGGAAACCCCCCGAGTTCAGTACTTTCCTGGCTCAGGCGGCAGGCACCCGATGCGACCTTGGCTGTGGTTGGACACGAACCCGATCTTGGAATCCTGGCGAGCTGGCTGCTCGCACGCCGCCGGCAGTCGTTTCTTCCATTCAAGAAGGGCGCCGCCTGTTTGATCGAATTTGCCGAGACGCCGGCGCCTGGGACAGGGACGCTCATCTGGTTGTTGACGCCTGCGGTGCTGCGTCAACTCGGGAATTGAGTCATGAGCAGGGACATTCTTGACCTGCCCACCGATCAAGCCGCACATAAGCTTGCGCGCGGCTACCTGGATGCGGCTGCTGCGGCGCGGGCACGGATCATGCGTGGCGAGGATCCTAGGGCCTTGCACGACCTGCGCGTAGCGCTGCGGCGGCTGCGCGGTAGCCTGCGTGCCTATGCACCCTATGTTGCCAGCGTCATTCCCGCCAAGCTTAGCAAACGCCTGCGTGCCCTGGCACGACTAACCAATGCCGCGCGTGACGCCGAGGTCCAGCTCGAATGGCTGGATTCGTCTGGACGCAAGGCACGGGCAGCCGAGCGGCCGGGTAGGAGGTGGATGCGGGAATATTTGGTGTCGCAGCGAAAAATGGCCTATCGCACTGTCCGCCGTGAAGCGTTGCCGGAGTTCGACCGAATTGCCCGCCGGTTGCGGCGCACCTTGGAGGCCAAGCCGGTCGTACCCTCCAGAAAGCCACCGGTGAGTCGTGCCCGGTTCGCGCAGGCAGCAGCGCGGCAACTGCGCGAGTATGCTGCGATTCTGTCCGCGGACCTGGGCGACATCGGATCGGTCGAAGACGAGGCGGAGGTGCACGCGGCGCGTATCGCGGCCAAGCATCTGCGCTATCTGGTCGAGCCGCTGGCACGAGGGAAGAGGGCGACTGCCCTGCTCAAGTCCCTAAAAGCGCTTCAGGAAAGTCTGGGGGGCCTGCACGACCGTCATGTGCTGGCGCGAGATCTGGCAAGGGCGCTGAGAAGTGGGGTGCCTCATGACACGCGATGCGAGCTGCTTCCCGGTCTGAGCATGCTCGCGCTACGGAACCACCAGGAAGCCAATGGCCTGTATGAAGACATTGCCCGCAGCTATCTCGGCGGACGCACGCCAGCGCTCTTGCGGCCGTTGCGGGATTTCGCCCGGCAGCTCGCGGCACGCGGTGTTCATCCGGCATCGCGTGCATGAGGTTGTATAAAAACGGCAGACACTGAGTCTGGTTCGGTAGCAACGGCACTATAGTCATCACGTCGACGATGCCGTCTTAAAAAGATTTTATTTTAAGGAATGGCGCATCTCGACCGGGACCATCGTAGGTGGTCCGTCTGGAAACGGCATGGTGCCGGGGCGCGGAGCCAGGAATTGTCGGTTGTGAGGACGGAAACTCCGTACATAACCGCATCAGCGCCCTAGTGGCGGGAGAGTTCATTGAAACGACAAGATCTTCCTTCAACCCGTCATGCCCGCGTGCGCCCATCGCCCCGCAGTCAACGAAAGGGTCCCCTGAATTCCTTCGCGGCCCTGGATCTCGGCTCGAATAGCTTTCACATGATCGTTGCGCATGTGAAGGACGGACGCTTGCACGTGCTTGATAGGCTGCAGGAAATGGTCCGGCTCGCCGGCGGCCTTGATGCGCGCGACCGCCTCATGCCCGCAGCCCGCGCCCGGGCGCTTGCCTGTCTTGCGCGTTTCGGCCAGCGTCTGCGTGGCTTTCCGCCTGGCAGCGTGCGCGTGGTCGGAACTAACACGTTGCGGCGCATGTACAACGCCGGCGATTTCCTGGCCTCCGCGGAGCGTGTGCTCGGTCATTCGATCGAGATTATCGGCGGACGCGAAGAGGCGCGCCTGATTTACCAGGGCATGGCGCATGGTTGGCCGGACGACGGCCGGCCCAGGCTCGTCGTTGATATCGGAGGCGGCAGCACCGAGATCATCATCGGCCAGGGACTTGACGCGATCACCATGGAGAGCCTGTACATGGGTTGTGTTGGTCTGAGCGATGCCTACTTCGGCGACGGCGTGCTGAGCGAAAAGGCCATGAGCCGTGCCGAAACCGCGGCGCGCCTCGAATTGCGACCGGTACAGGCCCAGTTTCGTCAGGGTTGGGAGACGGCGATAGGCACCTCCGGGACGATACGTGCCGTGCGCGTGGTACTGCGCGCGCACGGCTGGACGGACGGCACAATCACGCCCGCCGCGCTCGGCCGTCTGCGCGCCGCACTGATCGCAGCCCGGCGCCTCGAGCGCCTCAGGCTACCCGGGCTGGGCGCCGACCGTGCATCGGTGTTCCCTGGGGGAGTCGCCATCCTCCTCGCCGTATGCAAAATGCTTGGCATCAAGCGCATGCAGGTCGCCGATGGAGCATTACGTGAAGGTTTGCTTTACGATCTCGTGGGCCGTCTGCGACATGAGGATGTGCGTGAGCATACGGTCGCGATGCTTGCGCGCCGGTTCCACGCCGACGACGCCCAGGCTGAACGTGTGTTACGCACCGCCAAGGTGGGTTTCAATCAGGTGGCACGTGCCTGGGGATTGACCGAGGAAGATGGGCGTCTACTGAACTGGGCGGCTCGCCTGCATGAAATCGGGCTGGTTGTCGCGCACAACCAATATCACAAACACGGTGCCTACTTAGTGGAAAAATCCGACCTTCCCGGATTTTCCTGGCAGGAACAGCAGCAGCTTGCGGCCATTATCCGCGGACACCGACGAAAGTTACCGGTTGATGTGTTCGAGGCGTTAGCGTCGCCGCGGCGCTTTGCGGCCCGCCAGCTTTGCATCTTGCTGCGGCTTGCGGTTGTGCTGCACCGTTCGCGCAGTGGCAACGCGCCCCGCGGACTGCGTCTGCATGCGGGAAAGCGCTTATTGCAGGTGAAGTTTGCGCGTGGCTGGCTGCGCGGTCATCCGCTGACCCAGGCAGATCTGGCGCAGGAGGCGTTGTGGCTTAAGGCGGCCGGCATGACTCTCGAGTTCAGCTAGGCCAGCACTACAGCGATGACTGCTGACAGACGTCTCCTCCGCGTCGATCCAAGTGCCCTTTTTCCACGCCTAGCTCGCTTCACACAACTCCTGAACGAGCTTTGCCTGGGCCGACCAGGGCTCAGTGCCGTCCGGGGCGAGTCGGTGATAGTTGCCGTCGGCGTCCAAAATCCAGGCGTGGGTATTGTCGCGCAGATAGTAGTTGAGTGATTCGCGCACTACGCGCTCATGCAATTTGCGGTTCTCCACCGGGAAGGCGACTTCTACGCGCCGGAAAAAATTGCGGTCCATCCAGTCGGCGCTCGCGCAGAAGACCTCTCCGCTGCCCGGCACGATCTCTGCGTCCGGCATCTTGCTGTCGCCCACGGGTCCCCGCCCCCCGTTGAGGAACCAATACACACGGGTATGCTCCAGGAACCGCCCAATCACCGACCGGACCCGGATGTTCTCAGAGATGCCTGACAGACCCGGACGCAGGCAGCAGATGCCGCGCACAATCAAATCAATACGCACCCCCGCAGACGAGGCGTCGTACAGGGCCTGGATGATCTGGGGTTCCGTGAGCGCGTTCATCTTCGCAACGATGTGCGCCGGCCGGCCCTGACGGGCGTGTTCAGCTTCACGCCCGACGCGGCGCAGCAGCTCCGCGTGAAGTGTAAATGGCGACTGCAGGAGTTTGGTAAGCTTGGGCACGCGGCCGAGGCTCGTCAGCTGGCGGAACAGCTTGTTCACGTCCTCGCCGATGGCATCAGCGCAGGTGAACAGGCCGAAGTCGGTATACAGGCGAGCGGTGCGGTCATGGTAGTTACCCGTTCCGAGGTGCACATAATGGCGCAGGCGTCCGCGTTCGCGCCGTACGACCAGAATCATCTTGGCATGGGTTTTGTAGCCGACCACGCCATAAACAACGTGCGCGCCTGCCTCCTGAAGGACGGTGGCGAGGCCAATATTTGCCTCCTCATCGAAGCGCGCCCGCAGCTCTATGATCACCGTGATTTCCTTTCCGGCGCGCGCGGCATTCACCAGCGTATCAACCAGCGCAGACTCTGAATCGGTGCGGTAGAGCGTCTGCTTGATGGCGAGCACCCTGGGGTCGGCCGCTGCCTGGCGCACGAAATCAATCACCGGCGCGAACGAGTCGAATGGATGATGCAATAGGATATCGTCCTGCCGGATGGCATCAAACAGACTTTTGGCCCGCATCAGACGACGTGGCAGGCCGGGTGTGAAAGACGGATACTTGAGGTCGGGGCGCTCTACCGTGTCGGCGACGGCCATAAGCCGATTGAGGTTCACCGGTCCGTTCACCTGATACAGGTCCTGCGGCTGCAATTCAAACTGGTGCAGCAGATAGCCTGCCATCTCGGGGGGGCAGTTGTCGGCGATCTCAAGGCGTACCGAATCGCCATAGCGGCGTGCCGCCAGTTCGCCCTCCAGGGCGCGCAGCAGGTCCTGTGTCTCCTCCTCGTCCACAAACAGTTCGGAATTGCGGGTGACGCGGAACTGGTAACATCCGCTGACGTCCATCCCCGGAAACAGATCCCCAACATGAGCATGGATGATGGACGTCAGGAAAACGAATGCGTGCGGTCCGTTGGTGCACTCTTTCGGCAGCCTGATCACGCGCGGCAGGGCGCGTGGAGCCTGCACGATGGCCACGCCGCCACGCCGACCGAAGGCATCATTTCCCTGTAGAGTCACCAGGAAGTTCAGGCTCTTGTTCAGGATGCGCGGAAACGGGTGGGCCGGATCGAGACCCATGGGTGTGAGCATGGGTAACAGCTCGTTCTCGAAGTGGCGCTTTACCCATTCAGTCGCTGCGGGGCCCCATTCGGCGCGCCGCAGAAAGTGTATGTTTTCGCGCTCGAGCGCGGGAATCAGTTCGTCGTTGAGCACGCGGTACTGTTCGTTCACCAGGTGGTGCGCTTCGATGCTGATTTGCTTCAGCAGCTCCTGGGGGCTGCGGTTGTCCGGGCCGGCGTCCACCGAGCCCGAAGCCACCTGCTCTTGCAGACGCGCCTTGCGGATTTCGAAAAATTCATCGAGGTTGGTGCTGGAAATGCACAGAAAACGCAACCGTTCCAGCAAGGGTGCGTTCGTATCCCTGGCTTGTTCCAGGACCCTGCCATTGAATGCCAGCAGGCTTAGTTCCCGGTTGATCAGGAGGGTGGATTGTTGAGCCGGGGCAACGGCAGATTCAGCGATACTCATCGTTATGGACTTCTCAAGGCACATTAAATGCCATTTAATTCTATCCTGCCAAATTGACAGCAATATTGCAGTATTTTCCGTCCTGACCAGCCATGTCGGTGCACTATTGCCGATCCTGCGGTGGAGATTCCACGAGCGGTATCATGCCTGCCAACTGCGATGCAGCCCGGCGTTCAGCAACTTCAATGTCTGATCTTGCTTCAATTGCGGCCAAAACCTCCAGTGATATCTGAGAATTTTGATCTTTGTCTTTATTAACGCATAAGATTTTGTCCGCTGCACGGATTTCTTTAGTTGGAGGCATTCCAGCTGTCGCAGAAACGCAACACTTGTCCGGCGTGACTGGGGTAGAATCTCGTGCAGGGCGGTTTTGGGCTGCTACCGGAAATCAATAAGGAGGCGCTATGCCAAACGAACTCTACCGGAACGAGAAGGAGCGCGCGGTTCATCAGGATCTGATTCACACGATTTCCCTTGAAAGCGGTATGCCTGAGGGTAAAGTGGAGGCGCTTTACGAATCAGAATTCGAGAAGCTCAAGGCAAGCGCGAAGGTCATGGAGTATTTGCCGGTGCTCATTCGGCGCCGCGTCAGGGAGACACTCAAAAGTGAGGGTCACCTGGACGCTCACGTCTGAGCCTGCTCTGTCGGCGGTGTCGCGCTAGGTGTTCTTTCCTCCCAGGACTTCTTTCTCAATCTGTTCGAGGCTGATGTGGCGCACGTCTTTGCCCTTGACCAGATAAATGACATATTCGCATATGTTGGTCGCGTGATCGCCGATACGCTCCAGCGCCCGCGCGGCCCAGATGACATTCAGCATGCGGGAGATGGTTCGCGGATCTTCCATCATGAAGGTGATCATTTGGCGCATGACGCCATCGTAGTCCTGGTCCACCTTAATGTCCTCCTGGGCGGAATGGACTGCCGCGGTGGCATCCAGCCGTGCGAACGCGTTCAAGGCGTCGCGTAGCATCTGTTGCACGCGGTTGCCCAGCGCCTGGATTTCCATGTAGTTGTTTTTCGGCCGTTCTTCCTGGGCCAGGCGTACCGCCATGCGCGCGATTTTCTCGGCTTCGTCGCCAATGCGTTCAAGATCCGTTATCGTCTTGATCACTGCAACGACCAGACGCAGGTCGCTCGCCGCCGGCTGGCGCTTGGCAATGATCTGGTTGCATTCTTCGTCGATCGACACCTCCATGCCATTCACCTTGGTGTCGTCCATGATCACTACTTCGCCCAGGGTTATATCCCCTTTCACCAGAGACTCGATGGCGCGCTCGATCTGCCTCTCTACCAGGCCGCCCATCTGCAGAACCCGGGTGCGGATGTCCTCGAGCTCTGCGTTGAATTGGCGGGAAATGTGGGTATGAATTGGTTCCATGGCCTGCGCTCCTCGAATCAGCCGTAACGGCCGGTAATGTAGTCTTCAGTCTGCTTCTGGCTCGGATTGGTGAAAATCGCATTTGTGTCGCCGAACTCCACCATCTCCCCGAGGTACATGAATGCCGTGTAATCGGACACGCGCGCGGCCTGCTGCATATTGTGGGTGACAATTACGATCGTGTAATTCTGCCTTAGTTCATAAATCAGTTCTTCGATCTTGAGCGTCGAAATCGGATCCAGTGCGGATGCCGGCTCGTCCAGCAGCAATACCTCCGGTTTGACCGCAATGGCGCGCGCGATGCACAGCCGCTGCTGCTGGCCTCCGGAAAGGCTCATCCCGCTCTGCCTGAGTTTGTCCTTGACCTCGTCCCACAGTGCAGCCTGCCGCAGCGCTGCTTCGATCCGGTCGTCCATAGCCCCCTTGTTCATGCGTTCGTGCAGGCGCACGCCGAAGGCGATGTTTTCGTATATCGTCATAGGAAACGGCGTGGGCTTCTGGAAGACCATGCCGACCCGGGAGCGCAGGCGGCGTAGATCCTGACGTCGATCGAGGATGTTTTCCTTGTCGAGCAGGACTTCCCCAGTCGCCACCTGGCCCGGGTAGAGAGCGTACATGCGGTTGAAGACCCGCAGCAGTGTCGACTTACCGCAACCGGAGGGGCCGATAAAGGCCGTGACCTCGCGCGTAGCGATGTCGAGGTTGATGTTCTTCAGTGCATGGAACTTGCCGTAATGAAAGTTCAAATTGCGGACGCTTATCTTCGGTTCCAGTGAAGCTGCACCGCTCATTTAGTTGTTCCTTTGCCTGATGAGGAAACGGGAAAAAATGCTCAACCCGAGTACTGCAAGGGTGGCGACAAGAGCCCCGGCCCAAGCCAAGCGTTGCCATCCTTGGTAGGGGCTCATGGCGAACTGGAAGATGGTGACCGGGACGTTGGCCATGGGTCTGGCAAGGTTCGTGCTCCAGAACTGGTTGTTGAGTGCCGTGAACAGCAACGGCGCCGTTTCACCGCTGATACGGGCTACCCCGAGCAGTACCCCGGTCAGGATTCCCGATCGTGCCGCCCGGTAGGTGATCTGGAGCACTACCCGCCAGTACGGGGCTCCCAAGGCCATGGCTGCCTCGCGCATGGTCGATGGTACCAGGCGCAGCATTTCGTCAGTGGTGCGCACAACGACCGGAAGCAGCACGATGGCCAGCGACAGCCCGCCGGCGAGGCCGGAGAAATTACCCATGGGCGCAACCACCACGGAATAGACAAACAGCCCGATAACGATGGAAGGCGCGCTTAGGAGAATGTCGTTGAAAAAGCGCACAATCTCGCCGATACGCTTGCGTCCGGCGAACTCGGCCAGATAGGTGCCCGCCAGAATGCCGGCAGGTGTGCCGGCCACGATGCCGACGCCGATCATCATTAGGCTCCCCACGAACGCGTTTCGCAGCCCCCCGGCGGCGCCGGGGGGCGGCGTGTCCAGGGTAAAGAGCCGCAGGTTGAGGCTGTGGTAGCCATAGCGAGCGGTGGTAAAAAGAATCCAGAAGAGCCAGAAAAGTCCGAGCAAGGTGGTCAGGACGGCCATGCCCAGGTTGAACACGTTGGTAGCACGGCGTCTGAGATAGCGCAGATCCACGGTGCGGACGTTTCCTATGCGGTCTCACCCTGTGCACGTTCAAGCTTCAGCAGGAGCAGCTTGGCCAGAACCAGGATGATGAAGGTGATGACAAACAGGATGAAACCGAGCGCAATCAGGGATGATTTGTACAGGGGCGAAAAGGCCTCGGTGAACTCATTGGCCAGCGCTGCGGCGATGGAATAGCCGGGATTCAGGAGCGAGGCGCTGACGCTGTGTGCGTTGCCAATTACAAAGGTTACTGCCATCGTCTCGCCCAAGGCGCGGCCCAGTCCGAGAAATATGCCGCCGGCCACGGCTGTACGCGTATAGGGCAAAACGACGTTGCGGACCACTTCCCATGTAGTCGCCCCGACGCCGTAGGCGGACTCCCTGAGCAACGGTGGTGTGAGCAGAAAAACTTCGCGCATGATGGCTGCAATGAAGGGGATGATCATGATGGCGAGGATGATTCCAGCCGTCAGCATGCCAATCCCGAACGGTGGACCGCGGAACAGGACGCCGATTCCCGGAATGGAGCCAAAATGATCGCTGATCCAGGGTTCGTAATTGGAGAACCACGGGGCGAACGCGAACAGCCCCCACATGCCGAAAATGATACTGGGGATCGCGGCGAGAAGCTCGATGGCGGCGGCGACCGGCTGGCGCAGCCAGCGCGGTGCGAGTTCAGTGATGAACACGGCGATTCCGAGGCTTACGGGGACCGCTATGACGACCGCGATCAGCGAGCTGATGAGAGTTCCATAAATCGGGATCAATGCGCCGAACTTGTTGTTGGCCGGGTCCCAAGCCTTGCTGACCAGGAAGTGCCAGCCGAAGGTTTTGAAGGCGTCCCATCCCTCACGCAGCAGGGACAGGCAGATTGCCACCAGGAGCGCCAGGACCAGGTAAGCCAGAACGGCCGTTGTTCCCTTGAAAAGGGGATCCCAAAGACGGGTTAACCTGGACGGCGTTTGCGGCTTTTCCACGGGATCTCCTGGGCGACGGCCTGGCGAACGGTAATGGTTGGGGGGCACTTATATCAAAGCGGACGAAGCAAGAAAAGAACGGGGCCGTTTCGGCCCCGTGTCAGACAAAGCGCAGCTGATGTCTCCGCTGGACTGAACTAGATGCCCAGGTACCTTTTCCAGTATGCATTGATCGCGTTGACCGTGGGTGGCGGCAGCGGGCCGAAGGCGATGGACCGCGCCATGCTCTGGCCGTGTTCGAAACCCCAGCGGAAGAATTTGACCACCTGTTCGTTGGAGGCTCTGGGTGCGCTAGTGCGCAAAATCTGCCAGGTGCAGCCGGAGATCGGCCAGGTGGTCGGACCGGGTTGATCCGTCAGGATCACATAGAAATCATGGGCTTTGGTGAAGTCCACATGGGATGCGGCCGCTTGAAAGCCGGCGAGGCTGGGGCTCACGAGCTGGTGTGCGCGGTTGTACATCCGCGCGTAGGTCATGTGGTTTTCCAGAATGTAGGCATACTCGACGTAACCGATTGCACCGCGGATACGCTGCACGTAGGCGGCTACGCCCTGGTTGCCCTTGCCACCGAGGCCGGTGGGCCAGGCAACGACGGTATTGGCGCCGATCCTGCTTTTCCACTCGGGGCTGACCTTGGAAAGGTAGTTGGTAAACGTGAACGTGGTGCCGGACCCGTCCGAACGGTGGACGACAGCGATATCCAAATCAGGCAGCTTGAGCTGCGGGTTCAGGGCCTGGATGCGGGGGTCGTTCCATTTCGTGATTTCGTGAAGGTAGATCTTGGCGACAACCTGACCGCTCAGGATTAGTTCGCCCGGTTTGATGCCGGGAACATTCATCACCAGGTCCTCGCCGGCAATTGCAGTCGGGAACTGGATGAGGTGGTGCTTGCGCAGAACCTCAGGAGTCAGCGGCATGTCGCTCGCGCCGAACGCGACCGTGCCGGCCTCGATCTGGGCAATGCCGCCGCCGGATCCGATGCCCTGGTAATTAACCTGGGTACCCGTTTCCTGCTGGTAGGCGGCGGCCCACTTGACGACCAGGGGGTACACCCACGTGCTGCCTGCACCGGTGATCTCGCCCGCCCGGGCAGTGGCCAGCCCCAGTGTCAGGGCTACGGTACCGATGGCGACCGCGAGTTTGCCTGCTGACAAGCGACCTTTCAGTTGTACAGAATTTGACATGTTGCTCTCCAGGAATTTTGGATAAATTTGTAGCGTGCCGTATGATCCAGCCATTACATGACAGTTTGATGAACAAATATGACAGGCATGTGAATATCTATTTTCATGCAGATTCAATCCCTTAGTTTTTCCGCATGGGAAAATCAGAACGCGTCTTTGGGCCCGATTCCCTCAATCTCGCCAAAATGCCCCTCCCGACCGGTATCACCAGGCCGTGCGGCGAAGTCGTGATGTGACCTTCATCTTCTTAACTGCGCAGAAGGGTGCTCAGCTGGCCAGTTGCGGGAGGTTTGGAAGGCTGCATGGATTGTGCACTCCGGGCCCCGTGCAGCCCGCATAGGGGCATCTAGACTCCTTCCGAATCGACCCGCTCCAGCATTTTCATGCCGCCGATCATTCCCTCGATGCGGCTTCGGATGGCGTCGCGCGTCGCGCGCATGGCCTGCATGATTTGTGGTTCATCTCGACCGGTCTGGGCGGGATGATCGAGTGGCCAGCACTTTTTCTGTACGCCGGCCGGAAGGGCTGGACAATGCTCATCTGCGTAATTGCAGACCGTGACCACCAGGTCCGCCCAAGCCAGCATTGCGGGCAGCAGACGGGTCGAGGGCTGGCACGAGATGTCAATTCCGACCTCGCGCATGACCGCGACGGCGTGAGGATCCATGCCGTAAGCCGCGATGCCTGCCGAGCGTGCCACGAGCCACCCACTGCCGAGACGGTTCGTCCAGCCCTCGGCCATCTGTGATCGGCAAGAGTTGCCCGTGCCTACGAACAGCACATGTGCGCTGCGCTTGTACATCGCCTACCTCCGGCCAAGTTTCCCGAATCTCGAGAAGGTGTGTGCGCGGCCGGGTGTGCCGTGTGCCGCTCAAGCCCCAGGCTCGCACGATCGGTCCGGGAGGAAAACTGGCGCGAAGCCGCCGCCGGGGGTGCGAAAATTGGTCGTCTGGCCCCGGTACAAGCGGGCCGACAGAAGTTGCACGGAACCGTCATAGACGTAGTTGCGCATATCAAGTTTCAGGTTGATCTCCTCGCCGCCTACGCGCAACCGTCGTTCGCTCGGCGGCACTGTCTCCTGGGCTACGTATTTTCCGGAGACGATTTCGGACCAGGCGCGTTTAGTGAGCTTGTCGCCGCGGTACGCCGCCTTGCTGCCATAACCGGATACTGGTTTGAAGAACAGCCGGCGGCGGTCTGTCCACAGGTCATCGCGGTGGTTCGGCTCGATCAGTGTGGTATGCGGGATACCGGCGCCCAAGATCCGCTGTACAGCTTCGGTCACGCCCCAAGCGCTCAAGCGACTCGCATCCGTGAACACAGCCAGATTGCGTTTGTCCGCGTACAGCGCGTGGGCGCGGGGATGTGGCGTCAGCACCACTGCGCCATCGACATAGGCAGCGCGCAGCAGCTCGTGTGCTGGCTGTTCTAGAGAGAAGTCCGTCAGGCGGTTGTACACCAGATCGATGCGCAGTCCCTGATGCCACAGTGCTCCGTTGCGGTAGACGAGTTCCTTGGGGTCGGCGATGACGCAGTTCAGCCCATGCCGCGCAAACAGTTGGCGGAACAGGACAAACTCAGGGTACAGATACTGCTGTGGCGGATTGTCATCGACGATGGCTACGGTAGCGAGGCGGCTGTCGCCACGCTGCAGTTTCCACTCAGCGAGGAACATGTCGAAGAAGACCTGCTCCAGCAATTTGAGGTCCAGCGGGCCGGTAGCCAGCTGCCGGACCTGGTCGCAACATGCCCGCTGCGCCCGGGCGAGTACGGTGTTGAGCAGTGCACCGCCGGCATTGGTATTGATCTCAATAAGTTGCGGGCTTTCCGGTCCTAGATGGAAGTCATACCCCAGAAATACCGCGCGTGGCCCATGGTCGACCCGAGCGATGGCCGGTGCCCAGCCCAAAACGGTCTCGCGATAGCCCGGCAGTGCCACAACGCTCTCCACGGCGCGGATTATCGCCGCCATGCGCTCCACGTCTGGGCGCGATATGAATACCGCCGAGGCGCTGAACAGGTGTGGACGGGATTCGATGATGGAGCGATAAAGGTCGCGGTTCTCCGCGTCCCGCTCGAGCTCGCGCCGCAGCGCGTCTGAATCGATGCTGATGCAGTGGCAGTCGCGATTGAGAACCCGCGCCAGCTCCTCGCTGTTATCGCCGGGCACCCCGGATCCAGCCGGAATCATGGAGTGGCGTTACGCAGGTTGTATTGGCTGGGGCCATTAATGACGCCCGGCACGCGAGGATGTAGCTCATGGACAATCGGCGGTGCGGTACACCCGTCCGTGACGGCGATCAGGTTCGGCACTGTGGTGTGGCGTAGGGAATCGCGGTGTCGGGAATCTATGGGTCGGGGGAGGCCGGTGAATTCGCCCACGCGAAGCCAGTTTCCGGTACGCAGCATGCTTAACGAGTGCATGTACTTCGCCTCTGTCCGGGCGGAAACCCGCCCTACTACATCGATAAGCATATCAATTACCCGCCGCCTCCAGGCAGCAGCCCAGTAGCTGGGGGTTAGATTCTGGTTTCCAGCGCAATTCCATGTGCCTGTGCCGGCGCACGGCTTTGGCTTCAGCATCAGAACTTTCCGGGGCCTATGTCGAAAAAAATATATGCGCAAACCCCTGTACCGTCAATCGTTGATGTGGAATCCGCGGCGTGTATCGGCAGTTGGCCCCGTCGTATCCGGTGTCCACCAGTCCGTAATGAGCGCGCAATCCGCGTCATGACGATGACGCGGCGAACCGGCAATTCAGGTGGGGTACTCAAGCCGCGAAGGACCGAAGCAGTGCCCTGTACGTGTGACACACGCACACGAAGCGATGTTTCTCTTCCGCAGTGGTGACGCCTCCCGCGCTATGAGCCGCCTCGTGACCGGTGCCTGCATTATGCACCACAGTCTCCTGAGACAGTCATGGCACACGACAGGAACAATAGCAGCGGCAATTGACCGGCGCTTTTCGGGAAGGCGAAGCCGTTGTCATGTGATGTCAGGCGCCTTCCCGTGCTGTGTGCGCGATTGCGGAAACTGGCACGTGAATGTGCTGCCGTGCCGGAGCTCACTTTCGATGAGCAGCTTCGCATCGTGGCGCAAAAGGACGTGCTTGACGATCGAAAGTCCCAGCCCCGTGCCTCCGGTCGCACGCGAGCGTGCGCTGTCCACACGATAGAAACGCTCTGTCAGGTGCTGCAAATGCTGCGGCGCGATTCCCTCGCCGGTATCGGTGACTGCGAACCTTGCCCCCTCGGGCGTGGCGGTCCACCGCAGAAAAATGGACTGGCCAGCAGGAGTGTACTGGACCGCGTTGTTGACCAGGTTGGAGAACGCGCTGCGCAGCTCCTCCTCATTGCCCAGAAGTTTCAGCTCCGGATCGGCATCGAGAGTGATTCGGTGGCGGCGCTGGCCACTAAGTATCTCGGCCATCTCCTTCAGCCCGGGCAGCATCACCGGCACATCGACCACCGACTGATGCACAAGTGGTGGCTCTGTCTCGAGCCTGGAAAGCGTCAGCAGGTCGTTCACCAGCCGTTGCATCCGCACCGCCTGTTCGTGCATGGTCGCCAGATGCCGCCTGAGCTCTTCGATCCGCGGCGTATCCATGTCCTGCAGGGTTTCAAGGAATCCGGAGATGACAGTGAGCGGTGTTCGCAGCTCATGGGAAATGTTGGCGACGAAGTCGCGCCGCATTGCCTCCAGGCGCTCGAGCCGGGTGATATCGCGGCCCATCAGCAGTTTCTGGCTGCTGCCGAAGGGAATCACTTGCAGCGATAGAGTCTTCTCCGGGCGTTCCGGCGATGGGATAGCGATGGTGTCGGTAAAGTCGCCCTTTTTCAGGTAGTTCGCGAAATCGGGATCACGCAGCAGATTGGTCACGCGCAGGCCGTGGTCGCGCGGAAACGCGACGCCCAGCAGACGCTCGGCAGCAGGGTTGGCCCATTCGATCGCGTCGTTGTGCGTCAGCACCATCATTGCATCGGGCGTGGCAGCACTGGTGCTTTGGAAGCGGGAGAGCGTCTGCGTGAGCTGGTCTTCACGCCGTTCCGTTTCCTTCATCAGGACGCGTATGCTGTCGAAAACGTCCCCCCACAGGCCGGACGCCTCGGGGATGTCTTCGCGGCGGCGGCGCTGCAGCCAGCGGTGCAGTAGGAAAAGATGCCGCAGGGTCAGCACCAGGTAGACGCCTAGGCCCAGCAGCACGGCCGTCAGCGGATGACCCAGGACCAGTCCAAGCGCGAAAAAGGCGGCGAGAACGCCGATCAGTACCCAAAGCTCGCGTACCCAACTCTCGCGCACCCTGGTCAGTCCTGCGCCGACATCCGATAGCCTGTACCGCGTACTGTCTGGATGAGCGAATCATGACCGCTGGCCTCGAGTGTCTTGCGCAGGCGGCGAATGTGAACATCTACTGTGCGTTCTTCGACATACACGTTGCCGCCCCAGACGCTGTCGAGTATCCGTTCGCGGGTGTGCACGCGTTCTGGATGGGTCATGAAGAAATGCAGCAATCTAAACTCCATCGGACCGAGCGCAAGCTTGGCGCCGTTTGCCCGCACCCGGTGGGTAACAGGGTCGAGATGCAGCCCGCCGATTTCCACGGCGGTATCGGCCGTCTGCGGCGCGCTGCGGCGCAGCAGTGCCTTGATACGCGCCAGCAGTTCACGCGTTGAAAATGGCTTAGTGACATAGTCATCGGCGCCGGTCTCGAGCCCCTTGAGCTTGTCCTCTTCCTGGGTGCGCGCCGTCAACATAATGATCGGGATGTGACGGGTGAGCTTGTCCTGGCGCAGGCGGCGGGCATAGTCGACGCCGCTGGTGCCGGGCAACATCCAGTCGAGTAGCACCATATCCGGTATTGCAGCCAGGATCCTGATCTGAGCCTGGTTTGCGTCAGCCGCCTCCTGGCACTCGAAACCTGCATGGCGCAGAGTGACGCAGATCATTTCGCGGATCGCCTGTTCGTCTTCTACTATGAGTATCGTTGCTGGCATGAATCGACAGTTGGCCCCACAAGTCCCGGTGCTGCTCGTTTTTTTGGCGCATATTTCATACCATAAGTATGACAGTTTGGTTACCGAGCGCGTATCCCTCGACAAAACCGGTATAATTCCACGGTTCCCGGATGGGATGGCCCCGGGGCACGCGATGGCCCCGCGCTGGAAAGGCGCAGGGCTGGATGGATCGGGTCCATGCGGTCGATCCGGCGGAATCCGGCACTATCCCCGTTCACTATGCCAAGCACAAGGGCTTAACAGGCAGACAATGCGCAAGAACGCCACCAGACCAACCGACATCAAATTGCACCAGAAGTCACATGTGCTGGAAATCAGCTTCGACGATGGCAGCCAATTCAGATATCCCTGCGAGTATCTGCGCGCCTATTCGCCGTCTGCGGAAGTCCGTGGCCACGGTCCCGGCCAGGAGGTACTGCAGATCGGCAAGGAGAACGTCAACATCACCAACATCGAGCCGGTCGGTACCTATGCCGTATGCCTGTACTTCGATGATGGGCACAATACCGGGATCTACTCCTGGGATTTGCTGCACAGCCTCGGGGTCAATCAGCAGCAGCTGTGGGACCAATACCTCGAGCGTCTGGAAAAAGCCGGATATAAACGCAACCCACAGCCGTTCAATGGAGCATGAAGCTTTGAAACAGCACCCGGATTCAGGATCTGACGACAACCTGACGCATTTCGGGTTCCGCGAGGTACCGGTGGGTGAAAAGGCCGGCCTCGTGGCTCGGGTGTTCGATTCCGTTGCTGACAAGTACGACCTGATGAACGATGCGATGTCCTGCGGCGTCCATCGTCTGTGGAAGCGTTTTGCCGTAGGTCAGAGCGGGGTGCGCACGGGCCAACGCGTGCTCGACGTCGCGGGCGGCACCGGTGACCTGGCAGCCAGATTTGTCGGGCGGGTCGGGCCCAGCGGAAGCGTGGTCATCGCCGATATCAACGCGGCCATGCTGGACGTGGGACGCCGCCGGCTTGCTGACCGAGGCATCGTGGGAAACGTCGAGTTTGTGCAGGCCGACGCTGAGCGCCTGCCATTCACGGACGACCATTTCGACTGCATCAGCATCGCCTTCGGCCTGCGCAATGTCACCCACAAGGAGGCAGCGCTGGCTTCCATGTTTCGCGTGCTGAAGCCGGGTGGCCGTTTGCTGGTGCTGGAGTTTTCGCAGCCAGTATTGCCCGGTCTGGGCACCCTGTACGACGTATACTCGTTCTCGCTGCTGCCGCTGATGGGCCGGCTCATCGCCAACGATGAGGACAGTTACCGTTACCTGGTGGAATCGATCCGCAGGCATCCGGATCAGGGAACCCTCAAGTCCATGATGGAGGCCGCGGGGTTCGAGCGGGTGCACTTTTTTAACCTGAGCGGCGGAATCGTTGCCATGCACAGGGGTTACAAGCTCTGACCCCCTGCCGGATCCTTGCCCCCTATCGATGGCCGACTTGCTGCAGATATTGATCGGAGTGCTTGAGGATGCAGCCAACCGTCTGCTGCGGCTCGATCCGGACAGTTTGCACGAACTGGGCGGACTTTCCGGACGCGTCATCCGGCTCGAACTGCTCGATCTGGGTAGGTCACTTTATCTGTTCCCGTCCGAGGCTGGGGTGCGCGTGCGCACGGAACATGCCGGTGTTCCCGATACGACTTTGCGTGCACGCATGTCCGGGTTTTTGAGTCTGGCGCGCGGGCAGCGGACCCGGGCTTTTTCCTCCGGCGAGGTAGAGATCGGCGGCGATATCGAGCTCGGCCAACGTTTCCAGAAAATACTGTGGCAGGTGGACATCGATTGGGAAGAGCCAGCAGCGCGGCTGCTGGGAGATCCGCTTGCCCATCAGCTGGGCAATGCGATGCGCGCGGCCTGCTCTGGTGCGCGCGCATCGGGCGCAGTGATCGCGCGTGATTTTGTCGAGTACTTGCAGTGCGAGAGACGCGATTTGCCACAGCGCCACGAAGTCGATGCCTTCCTCGACGCTGTCGATGTGTTGCGCGCGGACGTCGACCGCCTGGAGCAGCGCATCACGCGCCTTGCGCGCAGTGTCGGGCCAGGGGGAGTAGGCGGATGAAACGTGTGGCGCAAGTCAGACGCTTGTTGCGGATTACGCAGATATTCGTGCGTCACGATCTGGACGAATTTGTACGGGCTCTGCACCTTTTCCGTCCCTACCGACTGCTGCTGCGTTTCATGCCGTGGCGCTGGTTTCGCTCCAGCCCGGCGCCGCGCGCCTGCCGGCTGCGCGAGGCGTTGGAAGAGCTTGGTCCGGTGTTCGTGAAGTTTGGACAGCTGCTGTCAACGCGGCCGGACCTGCTGCCCGAAGACATCGCCGAGGAGCTCAGTCGGTTGCAGGACCGCGTTCCGCCGTTTCCCGGTGAACAGGCGATCGCGGTGATCGAACATGCGTACGGTGGCAAGCTCGATAGTTTCCTGCGTGCGTTCGATCCGCGACCGGCGGCCTCGGCCTCGGTGGCACAGGTACATTTCGCCGAGCTCCTGGATGGGACAGCGGTTGCGGTCAAGGTGCTGCGCCCGGGCATAGAGTCGGTCATCGAGCGTGATCTCGCTCTGCTCTACACCCTAGCCGGCCTTGCTCAACGCTATTGGCCGGATGCCCGCCGCCTGCGCCCGATCGAAGTGGTGGACGAATACAGCAAGACGATCCACGCTGAACTGGACCTGATGCGCGAAGCCGCCAACGGGAGCCAACTACGCGCCAACTTTGCCGCGTCTGGGCTGTTGTACGTGCCCAGGATCTACTGGGAGCTGACGCGCACCGACGTGATGGTGATGGAACGCTTGAGCGGCATTCCTGTCAGCAACATCCAGGCCCTGAAGGAGGCAGGAATCGACTTGCGCCGCCTGGCCCACAACGGCGTCGAAATCTTCTTCACCCAGGCGTTCCGCGATGGCTTCTTTCATGCCGACATGCATCCCGGCAATATTTTCGTGTCCGCTTCCGGCCAGTATCTCGCCATGGACTTTGGCATCATGGGAACGCTGACAGACCGCGACAAGCGTTATCTCGCCGAGAACTTCCTGGGGTTTTTCCGGCGCGACTATCGTGCCATCGCTGAATCGCATGTGCGTGCCGGATGGGTGGCGAGCGATACCCGCCTGGACGAATTTGAGGCGGCCATTCGCGCGGTCTGCGAGCCGATCTTCGCCCGCCCTCTCAAGGACATCTCCTTCGGGCGCCTGCTGCTGCGGCTGTTCCAGACCGCAAGGCGCTTCAACATGGAAGTGCAACCGCAGCTCGTGCTGCTGCAGAAGACGCTCTTCAATATCGAGGGTTTGGGCAGGCGGCTTTATCCTGAGCTGGACCTGTGGCAGACCGCCAAGCCCTTCCTCGAGCGCTGGATGCGCGATCAGGTCGGACCGCGTGCGCTACTGCGCAATTTGGCCAAGGAGGTGCCGAAGTGGTCGCACGTTTTGCCGGAGCTTCCAGCGTTGTTCTATGACACGCTTCAGCGCTATACCAGCACCGCTGCCAGCGATGAGCGCGAGATTGACCGGCTACGCCGGGAAGTGGCGCGCAGCCAGCGGCGCATGGCGCTTGTGATGACGGGCGGGGGGTTGATGCTCGGCGCCGCTATCGTCTATTTGACCGGACAGCCGGCGCTGCCGTGGCTGGGACTGCCCATGGTCGGATGGTTGTTGGGCCTCATGGGCGCAGGGTTGCTGCTGGCAGCTTGGGTTTCCCGCCAGCCGGCGTGAATCCCGCTGGCAATCCTTCTGAGCCGAAAAATTTGATTCTACCGGAATCACTTGGGCTGCAGCACTGCCAGCAGTGCTTTGTTGAATGTTTCCGGTATTCCATCTGCCTAATATATAGGCATTAGTAAATCTCCATCGTACATACTGGTTGACTATGATCGGCAGGTCTATAAAGATTGCCATTTTTTGTCGCGAGTTGATCGTGGCCTAGAGAAGGCAGTAACGTGGTGGACCGCCCGCGGTTCCAGCTAGGAGAATGTTAAGTAGGTCTAGGGAATACATGACACAGAGCGATCTGGAGGATCCGCAGCTGCGCGCGCAACTCGAACGGCTGCGTGCGCAGCACCTTTATCGACGGCGCGAGATTGTTGAAAGCGCGCAGGGTGTGCAGATCGTGATCGGCGATCGTACATTCCTGAGCTTCTGCAGTAACGATTATCTCGGTCTGGCGAATCACCCGGAGGTAGTGAATGCGTTCCAGTCGGCAGCGGCACACTATGGCGTCGGCGCCGGCGCGTCCCATCTCATCAGCGGGCATAGCCGGCCGCACCATGCTCTCGAAGAGGAGCTCGCAGACTTCGTCGGCACCCCGCGCGCGCTGCTATTTTCTACCGGGTACATGGCCAATCTGGGCATCGTGGCTGCGCTCATGGACCGGCATGGGGTGGTATTCGAGGACAAGCTCAATCATGCCTCGTTGATCGATGCAGCCCGGTTTTGTCAGGCCTCCGTGAAGCGCTATCCGCACGCCGATCTCGATCGTCTCCAGTCCCTTCTGGTTACCGCTGACAGATCGAAGTTAGTGCTTACTGATGGTGTATTCAGCATGGATGGAGACATTGCCCCTTTGCCTAGACTGATGGATCTCGCCCGGGCACGGGGGGCACGCCTGCTTGTCGATGACGCCCACGGCATGGGCGTCATCGGAACCCATGGCGGCGGTTCGTTTGAATACTGGGGGCAGCCAGTCAGACCACCAGCAATTCTCATGGGTACACTCGGCAAGGCGCTCGGGACTTTTGGCGCATTCGTAGCAGCCGAAGAAGAAGTCATAGAAACGCTGATCCAGCGTTCCCGCACTTATGTCTACACTACGGCCATTCCGCCGGCGGTGGCTGAAGCAACACGCACCAGCTTGCATCTCGTGCGCTCTGAACCCTGGCGGCGGCAAAACCTGCGCGAGCGCATCGATCAGTTTCGGCGCGGCGCGCGCGAGCTCGGCCTGCGCATGTTGGAATCGACAACGCCGATCCAACCAGTTCTGCTGGGCGACTCAGATACCGCGCTGGCGGCGGCACTGGCGCTGCGGCAACGCGACATCCTGGTCCCGGCGATACGCCCGCCGACCGTACCACGGCATTCGGCGCGCCTGCGTGTTACTTTGTCGGCAATGCATACCGCGGCCCAGGTCGATCGCCTGCTGGATGCACTGGCGCAACTCGGAAACCCTTCGCTATGACCATGCTGTTCCGAACCACGCTCGGCAATGGCCCCGAGCTAGTTCTGGTGCACGGATGGGGCCTGCACGGCGGAATCTGGGCTGGCCTCGCACCGGCGCTGGCCGCGCGGTTTCATGTCACCGTGGTCGATCTGCCAGGACATGGGCTAAGCGCGGAAGTCCGTGCGCGCGATCTCGATGCCTACGCCGATGCGCTGGCAGCGGTCGTGCCCGGGCGCGCCACCTGGCTTGGGTGGTCGTTCGGCGCTACGGTGCTGCTTTGCATGTGCTTGCGCCATCGTCAACTAGTCGAAAGACTTGTGCTCGTCGGCGCGACACCGCGCTTCGTGCGCGCGCCGGATTGGCTCTGGGGCATGGAGCCGGAAGCGCTCGACACCTTCGCGCGCGACCTGAGCAGCTCGTATCACGTTACCCTGCAGCGCTTTCTGAGCCTGCAACTGGGAATGGATGAAACCGCCCGCACGCTCGCGCGCCAGATGCGCGTCGAGCTCTTCCGGTACGGGCAGCCGGATCCCGTGGGGCTGGATGCGGGACTCGCTATCCTACGCACGGCGGATCTGCGTGCACTGCTGCCGTGCTTGCAGGTGCCGTGCCAGGTGATTCATGGCGCGCGCGACCGTCTGGTGCCGGTCGCGGCTGCCCAATTTTTGGCGGCCAGTCTGGGCACGTCCTCCCATGTTCTGGCATCCGCCGGCCATGCGCCGTTCCTGTCCCATCCGGAGGAGTTTCGCGCAGTGCTTGACGCTTTTCTGCATGACTGATCCGGTCACCATCCTGGACAAGCGTGGCATGCGCGCCGCCTTCCAGCGGGCAGCGTGGTCCTATGACTCTGCCGCGGTCTTGCAGCGCGAGATCGCGAACCGGTTGATCGAGCGGCTCGACCTCATCAGGTACCAGCCGGGCTGCATTCTCGATGTGGGTAGCGGAACCGGCTATTGCACGCGCGCACTCGCCCGTCGCTATCCGCGTGCGCGCGTCATCGGCGTGGATATCGCGCCGGCTATGACGCGGGTGGCCGCACGTCAGGGCAGGCGGTTTGCTTGGGCTGGCCGCAATGCCCGCGAGCGCTACGTTTGCGGCGATGCGGAGGCGTTGCCCGTCGCACCCGGTTCCGTCGATATGGTGATTTCCAATCTGACGCTGCAATGGTGCAGCCCGGATGCGGTTTTTGCCGAGATCGCGCGCGTGTTGCGTCCGGGTGGGTTGCTGATGTTCACCAGCTTCGGACCGGACACACTACGCGAGTTGCGCACAGCCTGGCTGAGCGTGGACGATGCCCCACATGTGCACGACTTTATTGATATGCACGACCTCGGTGATGCGCTGGTGCGCGCGCGCCTGGCTGAACCGGTAGTGGATATGGAACGCATCGTCCTGACGTATTCCAGCGTGCTGGATGTGTTGCGGGATCTAAAGGCGATCGGGGCGCATAATGTCACGCGCAACCGCCATCCGGGTCTGACCGGGAAGCGCCACTTTGCCGGTTTTCGTGGTGCCTATGAGAAAATGGCAGGGGCAGACGGCCGCATCCCGGCGAGCTTCGAAGTGGTCTACGGCCATGCCTGGGCGCCCGCGCCCGCAGGTGATAACCAGCGGCATCCTGATGGTTCAGTCACGGTTGCACTGACCAGCTTCGGCCGGAGCCGGCGCTGAGGCGCACATGAGCCGCGGCTGGTTCGTCACCGGGACCGATACCGGCGTGGGCAAGACGCGCGTATCCTGCGCGTTGTTACAGGCGCTAGCGGCGACGGGAAATCCTGTCATCGGAATGAAGCCAGTGGCCAGCGGATGTCATCAAGGCCTGACCGGTTTGCGCAATGCAGACGCCGAAGCATTGCGCGCAGCGAGTCCAGTCAGCGCTGCCTATGAGGACGTCAATCCCTATGCGTTTGCTGCCGCAACCGCACCTCATCTTGCTGCGCGTGCCGCGGGCATCGAGATCAGCATCGCCCATGTCCGGCAGTGTTATGCCCGCCTCGCCGGACAGGCCCGGTATGTAGTGGTGGAGGGAGCAGGCGGCTGGTTTGTGCCAATCACAATGCAGCAGACCATGGCCGACCTCGCGGCCGCGCTGGCGCTGCCGGTGGTCCTGGTCGTGGGCGTGCGTCTGGGCGCTCTCAATCACGCGCTACTCACGGCGCAAGCGATACGTGAATCCGGACTGAAGCTGGCCGCCTGGGTCGCAAACTGCATCGATCCCAATCCGGTGCTGGACGGCTACGTCGACGCGCTGGGCGGTTTGCTCAAAGCTCCTCTTCTGGGATCCCTTCCTTACGACCCGGCCAGTCATCCCGGCGATTGGCAGCGGCGACTCGATATCGGCCTGCTGGAACTTACATAGCTTGTCCGATTAATCCAGTCAGCTATTGATTGGAAACGGAAATTTCCGCATCTCGTCTGCGTGCTGCGCCGCTTGCAGCAATCACTCCCACTATGATAGCGTGCGGCACGTTTGAATCCGTGGTAAATTTTATCGACGATGTCATTGACGTAGATCATCAAAAATAACTATAGGTCTTTATGGCTATTGACGCAGATCAGGGAAAGTCGATATAGCTGGTTACCCGATTGTCAGTACTGTAAGTCTCCGGGGCCGTGGATGACGACAAGGGACAACCCAGGGCGTATGAACGAATCGAAGCCGGAATTTTGGGTCGTCATTCACCCCAACCGTTCGTTTTCCGGTAGAAACGTGGCGTGCGTGCTCTGCGCCTATGTGTTGATTTGCGTGTGCATTTCGACCGGTTTTGCCCTGGACGGCGCCTGGCTCGTGGCCCCCTTCATGGGGTTGGAGGCCATGATCATCGGGGCGGTGCTGCTGTACGTCGCGTACCACGCGCGCGACCGCGAGATCGTAGTCATCGACGGTGACCGCATGGAGATCGTGCAGATCACGGGTCGTGCCGAGCATCGCGTGGCCCTGCAGCGCTACTGGGCGCGGGTACGTCTTGAGGCGCAGGCCGACGACTGGTACCCGACACGCCTGCTAGTGGGATCGCACGGCCGTTGGGTAGAGATAGGTGCGGCTTTGACTGACGATGGGCGGACATCTCTGTCGAAGCGGTTGCACAGCGTGTTGCGCGCCTAGCGAGTGATGTGGGCGGACCTGCCATTCAGGTGAGCGGCCGGTCCGGAGAATGACGATTCAGCAAAATATGTATGATGGGAGAACGCAGGCATGTCCTTGAGTTTTGAGAAAAAGAAACCGTCCGGGCCCCTAAGCGTGGCCAGGGCTCGCTTCGCCGCAGCCATGGTGCTGCTATTCAGCGCCAGTACCGCCTGGGCGCGCGTAAGGTGGAACTTCGAGACTCCTGTCACTTCAACAGCCCACGAAATCTTTCATCTTCAGAACCTCATATTCGGGGTGTGCGTAGCGATTTTTGTGGTCGTCTTCGGCATCATGTTTTATTCGATCTTCGCGCACCGCAAGAGCAAGGGCCATAAGCCGGCGACGTTTCACCAGAGCACGACGATTGAGATCATCTGGACGGCAATACCCTTTTTGATTCTCGTAGCTATGGCGGTACCCGCCACCGCCACGCTGCTCAAGATGGAGAACACGAGCGGTTCTGCCCTGACGGTCAGGATTACCGGCTACCAGTGGAAGTGGCAATACGAATATCCGGCGCAGGGTATCAGCTTCTTCAGCAACCTCTCGACCCCGACTGCGCAGATCGAGAATCAGGAGCCCAAGAACAAGCATTACCTGCTTCAAGTGGATCATCCCTTAGTGTTGCCAGTGGGTGAGAAGATTCGCTTCCTGATTACCTCCAAGGATGTGATCCATTCTTGGTGGGTTCCGAGCTTCGCGGTCAAGACTGACGCGATTCCGGGATTCATGAACCAGTCCTGGACCAAGATCCAGGTGCCGGGCACCTATCGCGGCCAGTGTACCGAGCTCTGCGGCCTCGGCCATGCCTTCATGCCGGTTGTCGTCAAAGCAGTAAGTCAGGAAGATTTCGCGAAGTGGGTAGCCGCACAAAAGGCGCTGATGGTCGCCTCTGCTGCTGATGCCACCAAGACCTGGACCGAGGCGGATCTGCTGGGCCACGGCAAGACGGTGTTCGCCGCCAACTGCGCGGCATGCCACCAGATCACCGGCCAAGGTATCGCGGGAACTTTTCCGCCGCTGGCGGGCGGCAAGAAATTCTCGGCCGCTGCAAGCATGATGCAGAAGCTGCGCCACCGCGGATTCTTGACGCGCGGCGACCGCATTGTCATGGGCCCGGTCAAGAACCACCTGCGCATAGTGTTGCAGGGCATACCCGGTACGCCGATGCCGTCGTTCGCCAGCCAGCTCAACGACACGGACATCGCTGCAGTAGTTACGTATGAACGTAATTCCTTTGGCAACCACACCGGAGACGTAATCGAACCCTCTCAGGTAGCAGCGTTACGCTGAGCCAACCGGGGTTCCAGAAACAGTTCGGAGCAAGGAGATAGAAGATGGCAAGTGCAACGGCAAACCACGAAGAACATCCTGCGGGTCTCAAGCGCTGGCTGTTCACCACCAATCACAAGGACATCGGCACGATGTACCTTGTGCTCAGCCTGCTGATGTTTTTCGTCGCCGGCAGCTTCGCGATGGTCATTCGTGCCGAGCTGTATTCGCCGGGTATGCAGATCGTGCAGCCGTATTTCTTCAATGAGCTTACCACGATGCATGGCCTGGTCATGATTTTCGGGGCGATCATGCCGGGTTTTGTCGGCTTCGCGAACTGGCAGATTCCCATGATGATCGGCGCCCCCGACATGGCACTGCCGCGCCTTAATAACTGGAGCTTCTGGATCCTGCCGTTTGCCTTCACGCTCATGCTCACCTCATTTTTCGTCCCGGGCGGTGCACCCGGAACCGGCTGGACCATGTACGCCCCGCTGTCGATCCAGGCGGGCATCGGCATGGATTTCGTGATCTTTTCGATCCATTTGCTGGGCATATCGTCGGTGCTGGGTGCCATCAACATCATCGTCACCATTCTCAACATGCGCGCCCCCGGCATGACCCTGATGAAGATGCCCATGTTCGTGTGGACCTGGCTTATCACCGCTTTCCTGCTGGTAGCCGTGATGCCCGTGCTCGCCGGAACGGTCACCATGACCTTGGCGGACCGTCATTTCGGCACCCACTTTTTCGATGCTGGCGGTGGTGGCGACCCAGTGTTGTACCAGCATCTGTTCTGGTTCTTCGGGCATCCCGAAGTCTACATCATGATCCTGCCAGCCTTCGGCATCATCTCGCAGATCATCCCCACTTTTTCACGCAAGCCACTATTCGGCTATGAGTCCATGGTCTATGCAACGGCGTCGATCGCGTTCATGTCCTTCATCGTGTGGGGGCATCACATGTTCACCGTTGGCATGCCGGCCGCAGGCGAGATGTTTTTTATGTACACGACCATGCTGATCGCGGTGCCGACGGGCGTGAAGATATTCAACTGGGTTGCCACCATGTGGCGCGGCTCTCTTACCTTCGAGACACCGATGCTGTTCGCCGTCGGCTTTCTGGTCCTGTTCACCATCGGCGGATTCTCGGGTCTGATGCTTGCGATCGTGCCGGCCGACTTCCAGTACCACAACACGTATTTCGTCGTTGCCCACTTCCACTACGTGTTGTTCTCGGGCGCCGCCATGGCAATGATGGGGGGCTGTTATTACTGGCTCCCGAAGTGGACTGGCCACATGTACAACGAAACTCTGGGAAAATGGCATTTCTGGCTGACCACGATCTTTTTCAACATCACGTTCTTCCCGATGCATTTTCTCGGCCTCGCCGGAATGCCGCGGCGCGTTCCTGACTACGCGCTGCAATTCACGGACCTGAACCGGGTCGCCAGCATCGGCGCCTTTGGTCTGGGGCTGTCGCAACTGTTGTGGGTATACGTCATCTATCAGACGGTGAAGGGTGGAAGGAAGGCTACGAGCAAGGTTTGGGATGGAGCGGAAGGCCTGGAATGGACACTGACTTCGCCTCCGCCGTACCACAGCTTTGTGACCGCGCCAACGGTCAAGTAGCACTCCTGATGGTCAGTCTGATCTGGGACGTGCGGTGATGGAGGTCGAGGACATGATGGGCGACAAGGCGGAAAGATCCGAGGCGCTGCGCCGGGCGAATCGACGTGCGGCCATGGTCGTGGGGTTAATCTCACTCGGAATTTTCGTGTACACAATCGTGCGAGGTTTCCTGAGATGATTGACTCCGGACCTGGCACTCGGCGTTCCAACAGACGTCTGATCGTGAAGCTGGTAGTTGTTGTTACCATCATGCTCGGCTTCAGTTACGCATTCGTGCCGTTTTACAACAGGCTATGCCAGGCGATCGGACTGAATGGCAAGACCGAACGCATCAGCCGCACGGCCGCAGCGGCGGAACCCGTCGATCCCAATCGCTGGGTCACCGTCCAGTTCCTGGCCAACACGAATGCCGGTATGCCGTGGGATTTCAAAACGAAGAAATTCGAGCTGCGAGTACACCCCGGACAGGTCGCGTCCGTCCGTTATTATGCACGCAATCCCACCACGAGAATCATCGTGGGCCGGGCGGTCTCGAGCGTGACGCCCATTCAGGCAGCGGCGCATTTCAAGAAGATCCAGTGTTTCTGCTTCAGCAATCAGCGCTTGGGACCGGGCCAAACGCGTGTTTTGCCGGTGCAGTTCGTTGTCGACAAGGGTCTGCCGCAGCAGATTCATACGATCACCCTGTCTTATACATTCTTTAATGTGACTGGGGCGTCCAAGCATCACCGCGGCAAAGCATCGAACGGACGGCAGACACAGCATGATCCGGGCGCAGGAACCGCGCCGCCTCTTTCATGATTGCCTGTACAGTAAAAACCACTACTTTAAAGAAGGGGATTGAATATGTCCGCAGCACCAGCACCTGACCGCTACTACCTGCCAAATCCGAGCCCCTGGCCGCTGCTCGCCTCAAGCGGGCTGTTTACGTTAGCGCTCGGCACGGTTCTGACCATCAACGACCTGGGAGCCGGGCCGTGGGTCCTGCTGGTGGGTGCGGTGATCATCGGGTACATGATGACACGCTGGTTCGGCCAGGTGATCGGCGAAAGCGAAGGGGATGCATACAACGCGCAAGTGGACATGTCTTTCCGTATGGGCATGGCATGGTTCATCTTCTCGGAAGTCATGTTCTTTGCCGCGTTCTTCGGCGCTCTCTTTTTCGAGCGCCATTTCTCGGTGCCCTGGATCGCAGCAGACCATATCCTGTGGCCCGGGTTCCATGCGATGTGGCCAACTAGCGGTCCTAAAGGCGGTGCATTTACGCCAATGGACCCCTGGGGTATTCCGGCTATCAATACGCTTATCCTGCTGACATCTGGAGCCACCGTTACCTGGGCCCACTGGGGTCTACTCAAGAACAACCGCGCACAGCTCATTGTGGGCCTGTTTCTCACGGTGTTACTGGGCATAAGCTTCATGGTGTTGCAGGCGCACGAGTATTATCTCGCCTATACACACTTCGGTCTGACGTTAAGGGCGGGAGTCTATGGGGCGACCTTCTTTATGCTGACTGGGTTTCATGGCCTACATGTGACCATCGGCACGATCATGCTGATTGTGATGCTGGTTCGCAGTATCAAGGGACATTTCCGGCCTGACAGCCACTTCGCTTTCGAAGCGGTGTCCTGGTACTGGCACTTTGTTGATGTCGTCTGGCTGGGGTTGTTTATCTTCGTGTACTGGTTGTAGTGATACAATCCGCCGCCGACAGCAGAACGATGCTGCTGTCGGCGGCGTCTGGCGCGCGTGAGCTACGCCTACGGGCGGATGCCGTGCGGAGTGATCAAGCCGAAGTAGAATCCAGCGATCATCAGGAAGAACAGCGTCAGGGACAGTGCAATGCGTACCGTCAGAAACCGTACCGTACGGGTTCCCTGGCCCTTGTCCTTGTACAGAAATGCCAGCGCCGAGAACAAGCTCCCGACGACCAGCAGCAGCATCACGACGATGACGACGCGGAAAATCAGGGGAGTTGGCATGGGGTTCACCCGGCATAGATTTTAAGGGAATGAAGTATACTCAGTGTAACTCGATTACCAGTTTGCGCAATATTCAGTTTTGTCCCCATGCCGACGTCAAAAATCCGCTTCCGTCCGGGCCTGGTGCCCACACTTGCGACCCTGCTACTTTTCCCGGCGTTGGTCGCCCTCGGTATCTGGCAGCTCAACCGCGCCAAGGAGGCGAGGGAGATGCAGATGCAGATCGACGCACACGCCCATGGCAAACCCGTCTCGATCGGTCAGCAGCTGCTGCCGGCAGGCGATCTGCGCTTTTTTCATGTCGTCGCCAGGGGCCATTACGATCCCCGGCACCAAATTCTTCTCGACAACCAGGTCCACAACGGCTTCGCAGGCTATGACGTCATCACACCGCTTCGAGTTGCCGGTGGGGACACGCGTGTCCTGGTGAATCGCGGCTGGATACCGCTGGGAGTGGATCGTGCGCACTTGCCGCAGGTTCCTACACCCAGGGGCGAACAAACCGTGGCGGGCATTGCCGTGGTCCCGAATGCCCACTATTTTACCCTGGCACATCCCGGTCCCGTGTCGGGCCCTTGGCAGACCGTGTGGGAAAACATCGATATGCGCAGGTTTCGCCGGGCGGTCCCGTTCCCGGTACAACCGGCCATCATTCTGCTCGACCCGGCCAGTCCGGCCGGGGGATTTGTGCGCAAATGGCAGCTGCCGGATGCTGGCATCGCTATGCACCAGTCTTATGCAGTCCAATGGTTCCTTCTGGCGACAGTGCTGGTGATTATCTTTGTCTGGCTTAACGTCAAGCGTGTTGCCGCGGATCCCGAAGAGGACGCCGATGAAACCCGATGAGCTGATGGTCCGGTCCGCGCCTGGCGGCGGCGTTGGAAACGGCAGACTCAAGCTGGCGCTCATCGTCGTGCTTTTTTTCCTGCCGGAGCTTGTGGCCACTACACTTTATTTCGGCGGATGGCGACCGCAGTCTCGGGTTAACCACGGCGAACTGGTTCAGCCCGCCCGCCCCATCAGGGATGTCAGCCTTCAGGCCCTCGACGGGACAAGCTTTCGGTTCAGTGCGCTGCGCGGTAAATGGTTGATGATCTATTTCGGGCCGTCGTCGTGCAACGTCGCATGCATGCGGGATCTCTACAAGATGCGTCAGGTCAGCATCGCCCAAGGCGGCGACGCAGCGCGGCTGCGACGGCTGTTCGTGGTCACCGACGGTCGTGCCATGAACCACCTGCGGGCTACCCTGCAGGATTATCCGGGCATGCGAGTCGTTATCGGATCGGCCGCGGCTGTTGCATCGCTGGCACGGCAATTCACGCTTTCCGTAGGGTCGCCGCTGGACAACCTTAATCGGATATACCTCGTGGATCCTCTCGGAAACCTGATGATGAGCTATCCGTCGAATGCCGACCCGGAGGGGATGCGCAAGGATATTGTGCGCTTGCTGCAGGTGTCCCAGGTGGGCTAGTTCATGCTGAACCAGAGCCCATCGGCGAAGTTCTTCCGGTTTGCGCTGGGGTGTGCGGCGTTTGCCTATGTGTTGGTGCTTTTCGGCGCCTACACGCGTCTGTCCGACGCCAACCTCGGCTGTCCTGCCTGGCCAGGCTGTTACGGCAAGCCGTTCGCGCCGCTGACTGCCCGGGAGATCTACGAGGCTCGGCGCGACCAACCCTTGCCCGTGGATGCTGCGCAGCAGCAGGTCTGGCGAGACACCCTGTACCGGTATCTGCCCGACATTTTCGGGCTGTTCATGTTCCGGCTCGTTTATCTAGGCTGGCAACTGAAGCAGCGCTATCGCACGCAGCAAGTTCTGATACCCGGGGCGGTCGCAATCCTGGCCTTCCTGCAGTCCGGGCTGGGGATGATCAGTGCCGGACAACATCTCAGGCCTCTGGTCGTAATGATGGATCTGGTTCTTGCTCTGGCGATCCTCGGGTTGTTGTGGTGGGTCATGCTGCGGGAGCAGCGATTCTGGAAGCCGGTGCCTCTGCACCCCCGCATCCGACACCTGCGGGTACGTGCGCTGATTGCGCTGTTGCTGGTCGCTGGTGTGATCTTGCTCGGCGGCTGGACAGCGGCCAATGATGCCGGTCTGGCCTGTCCCGATTTCCCGACATGCCAGGGAAGCTGGTGGCCAGTGATGGATTTCGTCGATGGGTTCACGCTGGGGCGCAATGTTGGCTCCAATTTTCAGGGGGGAATGCTGGACCTATCCGGCATTACCGCGATCGATGTGGCGCATCGGGTAGCGGCACTGATTACGCTGCTGTACGTCGGCTGGCTTGCGCTGCGAACCATGCGCGTGGGTTACGACAGCAATCTGTGCCGCTATGGAATGCTGGTGCTAGTCCTGCTTCTGGGGGAAACCGTGATCGGAGTCATGGACATCGTATTGCGGATGCCTCTGCTGGTCGCTGTCGCACATATCGGCATCGGAGTGTTGCTGATGTTAAGCCTGGTGACGCTCAGCCACGTCTTGCGACCGCGGCAACCAGGTGCGGGTTATCAGAGAAAACCGGCGACCGGTGGAACCGGCACCGTGCACCGGGTCTGACCCGGACGCGTGTCGTGCCTGGTCCTCCCCGTCGGGAAGGATAAGGTTGTGCCACAGATAAGATAAAGGTGGGCTTTGCATCGAGCCTCTCCCCTGGGTTGCCCAGACTGCAGGGGCCGAGGACAGGACGTTGGCGAAGGGTCCGCAAGTGATCGTCGGCGTAGCGGGCGTTGTGGTAAAGGTGCACGCATGCAGAAATCTGCGTGCGTATCCGGGTATCTGCGATGTGCGGTCCCGAAAGAATTTCTTCCCTTCGGGGAAGGGACGATGTCAAATCCCTGCTGTGGGGCAGGTATTGTGCCCGGAAAACCGGGTTTATCGAGGTGTGGAGCTGTGATGACTACGCAGACTGAGACATCAGCATTACCGACTAGCTGGCAGCGGTTTATGGGCCAGGTACGCGAATATTTCGAATTGTGCAAACCGCGCGTCGTGGCGCTTATCGTCTTTACCGCGGTTGTTGGTATGTTCTTGGCCACTCCGGGCCTGGTGCCATGGAATGTGCTCATTTTCGGAACCATCGGGATCGGTCTTGCTGCCAGCTCTGCCGCCAGCATCAATCACCTGTTCGATCAGGCCGCCGACTCGGTCATGGCGCGGACACGCGCGCGGCCTCTGCCCACCGGACAGCTCACGTCCCGTCAGGCCCTCATCTTCGCGTTGGTTCTGGCCGTCGTTTCCATGGCGATTCTGGTGGTGTGGATCAATCCGCTCACCGCCGTACTGACCTTTACCGCGCTCATCGGTTACAGCGTGATCTACACGGTTTACCTCAAATATGCGACGCCGCAGAACATCGTGATCGGAGGCGCCGCCGGAGCTGCGCCGCCGGTCCTGGGCTGGGTCGCCGTCAGCGGGCACGTGACGGCCGATGCCCTGCTCCTATTCCTGATCATCTTTGCGTGGACGCCGCCGCATTTCTGGGCTCTGGCACTGTACCGCCAGCCGGAGTATGCGCGTGTACGCATACCGATGTTGCCTGTTACCCACGGCAGCAAGTTCACGCGCCTGCATATTCTGCTATACACGGTACTGTTGTCGGTCATAACGGTATTGCCGTTTGCAATCGGCATGAGTGGTTGGTTCTATCTGCTGGGCGTGTTGATTCTCAATGTGGGTTTCCTCAGGTTCGCCTGGGGCCTGTACCGCCGCTACAGCGACGCTCTGGCGCGACGGACTTTCGTCTATTCGATTCAGTACCTGACAGTGCTGTTCGCGCTGCTTTTGATCGACCACTACCGCCTCTACCTGGCAGGCGCGCTGCACCTGGTGCAGGGCTGAGCACCGCCGCACCTGCTGTCCTGCTTTGTGCGTGCCACCCGGGAGGTCTGAGCAAAGTCGTGGGGAATCGGAAGCCACGCGCGAGCGGCATGATCCGCGACGCGCAGGCCCGACTTTACAAGCTTTGGAGCACCCACTTGAGCTGCGTCGCCCAATATAGGTAGAATGCTAATTATTCGCTTACTACATTGTTTGGTCCAGGCAACCCAATTCAACCGATTTACCGTTTAGAATAAGCCAATGCCCGCGAGAAGCGCTTTCGGTCAGACTCTCCCCTTATGGGGCGAGATGCGTGCGTACGGCCGCAGCATAGGCGCCGCGACCATTCTTATGTCGCTCGCTGGTTGCGCAGTAGGGCCTACCTACCACAAGCCACCACCGCCCAGTGTTTCGCATTACGTGACGGCGCCAGAGGCGCCTCCAGCACCCGGCGCCCAGGTATATGAATACGGTCAGGTAGCTCAGCACGACTGGTGGCGTACCTTCCGATCGTCCCGGCTGAACCGGCTCGTTGCCCAGGCGTTGGCACGCAACCCGACCCTCAAGGCGACGCAAGCGTCTTTGCGCGTAGCACATGAAAACCTGCGCGCAGCGATGGGCGTCTTCTATCCGCAGGTGAACGCCGGGTTGTCCGCCGAACGCCTGCGCAACTCAGGTGCTCAGTTCGGCGGCACGTCGCCGGGCAACACGTTCTCCCTGTACACCGGGAACGTGAATGTAAGCTATTACCCGGATGTATTCGGAATCAATCGCTACGTATACGGCCAGGCCAAGGCCCAGGAAGATATCGCCAGCGACACGCTTGACGCCGCGCGTCTTTCGGTCGAGGGAAACGTGGTGGCGACGGCGCTGGCCGCCGCTTCCTATCAGGCCCAGATCGCGGCCACGCGCGGGATCATCGATAACGAGACGCGGCTGCTCACCCTCACGCAACAGCGGTACCACATCGGCGCCGCATCGTATCTTGAGGTTGTAGCGCAGAAAAGCCAGCTGGCGTCCGACGAGGCGACGCTTCCCCCGCTGATGGAAGCGCTCGATCGCGATCAGGATGCGTTGGCGGCCCTGAGCGGTGTTTATCCCGCACAGTGGAAGCAAAAGGTGCTGTCGCTCACACGATTGCACCTGCCAGGAACGCTGCCGGTCAGCCTGCCTTCGACGCTGGTTGCTGCCCGGCCCGATATTCGCGCCGCCGAAGCGCAGTTGCGTGTGGCAAATGCCAGCCTCGGCGAGGCGGTCGCACGCATGTATCCATTGCTGGACATCACCGCCAGCTGGGGTGGCCAGAGCCTGAAGTCCAGCACGCTATTCGATTCCGCGAACCGCATCTGGTCGCTGGCCGGGGACCTTACCGCACCGATTTTCGAGGGTGGAACGCTGGAGGCGCAGAAACGCGCCGCACAGGCGGCCTACGGCGTATCTTATGAAGAATACAAGGCGACGGTGCTCGGCGCCTTTCAGCAGGTAGCCGATACCCTGCGTGCGCTCCAGCACGACGCGGAGGCGCTCGATGCGTTCGACGAAGAACTCAAGTCCGCGACCACGACGCTCAAATTGACCCAGGACCAGTATCGCGTCGGTGCGGTCGATTATCTCGCGCTGCTTTCTGCGGAGGCAGGGTATAGCCGCGCCCGCATCGGTTTCGTGCACGCGCTGTCGCAGCGCTACATCGATACTGCCGCGCTGTTTGTGGCCCTCGGCGGCGGTTCGCCGAAGGCCGATACTGGCCATGCGGCCCGGCCGGTGGTGGACACAAGTGCCGTTTCAAAACTGCGGAGAACTAGTCGATGAGCAAGTCCGGTTTGCGCCCGTTTCTGTGGACCGCGGTCGTCATCGTCGTGGTGCTCGGTGCGCTCTTCGGATTCAAGTTCTGGAAGGCGCGCCAGGCGTTTGTGGCGATGGCTCATCGCGGCCCTTTCGTCGTGAGCGTTTCGGCGACGCCGATCGCAACGATGCCATGGCAGCCGCGGATCCGGGCGGTCGCGGGTCTGACCGCGGTCGAAGGGGTTCAGCTTACCGCACAGCTTCCGGGGCAGGTCACGGGAATTTATTTCCACTCCGGCCAGCCGGTAAGAAAGGGCCAGCGGTTGGTGCAGATTGACAACTCGAATCAGCTCGCACAGCTTGCCAGCGACCGCGCCACTGAGACGCTTGACCGCCTAAACTACCAGCGCTCCGCCAGCCTTTACCGCCTGCGTGCAACCAGCAAGGCTAGCTTGGATACGGCCCGTGCCTCCTATGAGATGGCCAAGGCGGCAGTGGCCAATGACCTTGCTACCCTCGCTAAGCTTTTGGTGGCGGCCCCGTTCCCGGGGCAAATTGGCATACGCCAGGTAAGCGTGGGTCAATACCTGACCCCCGGCACGGTGATCGCAGCCTTGAACACATGGGATCCACTGCATGCCGAGTTTACCGTGCCGCAAAGTCAGGTCGACCTGATTCATGCCGGGCAGCAGGTCTCGATCGGGATCAATGAATTTCCTGATCGGCACTTTTCCGGACGCGTCAGCGCAATGGATTCGGAAGTGAATCCTGGCACTCGCAACATATCCGTCCAGGCCACCGTGCCCAACCCCCACTCGTTGCTGCGCCCCGGGATGTTCGGCGAGGCGCGTGTCATGGTCGGCACTGCGAAACCAGTGATCGCAGTACCCACGGTGGCGATCAGCTACAACTCTTTCGGCGATTTCGTGTACGTTGTGCAGACCCGCAAGTCCGGCGGCCAGACAATGCGCGTAGCGATCGCCACGCCGGTTCATCCGGGCGATACGCGCGGTTCCATGACTGAGATCCTGTCTGGTCTGAAGCCGGGCGAGTTGGTGGTGACCGCGGGGCAGGTCAAGCTGCGCAGCGGCATGCCGGTCGCAGTTCATGGCGGCAATGCACGCTGAGACGCAAGGCTGATGAAATTCACCGACCTCTTCGTACGGCGACCGGTTCTGGCGAGTTCGCTGAGTCTTGTAATACTGCTGCTCGGAATGCGGGCATGGCTCGCAATGACGGTGCGTCAGTATCCGAAGGTCACGAGCACGCTGGTGACGGTCACCACGGCCTATCCCGGCGCCAGTCCGGACACGATTCAGGGGTTCGTGACCGCGCGCCTGGAACAGTCGATCGCGTCCGCCCCGGGCATCGACTACATGACGGCAGCGAGTTCGCCCGGGATTTCGACCATCACGGTCTATATGAAGCTCAACTACGATCCGAACGCGGCGCTGGCGCAGATCATGTCGAAAGTGCAGCAGGTCCAAAACCAGCTGCCCAGCGGCACCCAGACGCCGGTGATCAACGAGACGGTGGGCAACCAGACGGCGCTGATGTACCTGGCCTTCTACAGCAAGTCATTGTCGCAGCAGCAGGTCAACGATTACATTCTGCGTGTTGTCCAGCCGAAGATCCAGGGTGTTTCGGGCGTCGGCCAAGCCCAGATTGTGCCGGCTGGAACTGGTCCGAGCGGCAACAGCTTCGCGCTTCGCGCCTGGCTCAATCCGGACCGTATGGCGGCGTTTGGCGTGACGCCGGCGGATGTTGTCCAATCTCTGGCGGCCAATAACTACATCAGCGCTGTCGGGCGTACCAAGTCGTTGAACATAGCTCGTACGATTCGTGCGCAAACGACCCTGCATGACGCGCGCCAGTTCCGCAGTCTGGTCGTGAGGAACGCCGGTAATACCCTGGTGCGCCTGGGCGATGTGGCCAAGGTCGAGCTCGGGGCTCAGAATTACAATCAGGCCGTCTACTTCAATGGCACGCCCGCCGTATTCATCGGAGTGTTCGCCACCCCTGATGCGAACAGCCTGTCGGTGGCCACCGGGGTACACCGGGTGTTTCGCGAGCTCAAGCAGACGCTGCCGCCCGGCATCCAGGCAGCCATCCCTTACGACGGAAGCGATTTCATTCGGACCTCGATCCATGAGGTCATGGTAACCATCGGTATTACGCTTGCGATCGTCGTGATTGTGATTTTCGCGTTTCTCGGTTCGCTGCGTTCGCTGCTGATTCCGGCGGTGGCGATTCCATTGTCGATCATTGGCGGTGGCATCTTCATGATCGCCGCCGGCTACACGATCAACCTGTTGACGCTGCTGGCCGTGGTGCTCTCCATCGGCTTGGTGGTCGACGACGCGATCATCGTGGTCGAGAACATTCACCGTCACATGGAGGAAGGCGCGACGCCGTTCGACGCAGCGATCCAGGGTGCCCGTGAGCTCGCCACGCCGATCATCGTCATGACCACGACGCTTGCCGCCGTGTTTACTCCCATAGGACTGACAGGCGGGTTGACGGGCAGTTTGTTCTCGGAGTTCGCGTTTACGCTCGTTTTCACGGTGCTGGTATCGGCGGTCGTCGCGCTGACGCTATCGCCCATGCTTTCGTCGAAAGTGCTGCAGCCCGCCAAGGAGCATGGTTTGGTGCACGCCCTCGACATGGCGTTCGCGCGCATGCGCCAGACCTATGATCGTTCTCTGAGCGCGGTTCTGCGGCACCGGGCAGCCACCATACTGGTCGCGGCGGCTGTCATTGTCACGATTCCGGTGATGTTTCTCGGTACTCCCGGCGAGCTCGCGCCGACCGAAGACCAGGGGCTTATCCTGGTTTCGGCCACCGGGCCTGCGACTGCCACGCTGCACTATCTGAACGGCTATTCACAAAAAATTGCCAAGATTTTCAGGACCTTCAAACAGACTGGAAACATATTCCAGATCAATGGACTGTCGTTCGGCGGCGGGGCGGCCAATGCCCTGATCGGCGGCATGAAGCTTGTGCCCTGGAGCCAGCGCAACGTCAGCCAGATGGCGCTCATGCCGCGTGTGCAGCAAAAGCTCGGGCAGCTTACCGGTGTGCAGGCGGTGGCATTCGCAAAGCCCTCGCTCCCGGGTTCCGCGGGCGGTCTGCCCATCCAGTTCGTCATCACCTCGCCGGGTGGATTCAGGAGCATCGATGCCGCGGCCAATGAGCTCATCGGCAAGTCCATGCAAAGCGGATTGTTTGCGTTTCTGACCAAGGATCTTCGTTACGACAATCCGGAAATTGTGGTCCACGTGAACCGGAATCTGGCAGGAAACCTCGGCATCACCATGGCGGACGTCGGCCAGAACCTGGAACCGCTGCTGGGCGGCAACTTCATCAACCGCTTCGACATTGGAGGACGCAGCTACAAGGTAATTCCGCAGGTGCCCGACCAGTTTCGCGCCGATCCCGCCGCCTTGCCGGAATACTATATCCGCTCGCAGTCGGGCAGTCTGATTCCGCTTTCCACGCTTGTCACACTGCACACGCAAGTTGAGCCGGAGTTTCTGCCCCAGTTTCAGCAGCTTAACTCGGCTACGGTAGAGGGCGTAATGGCGCCCGGTGTGACCCTGGGCAAGGCGCTTTCCTATCTCGCGCAGGAAGCCGGGCAAATCATGCCTGCGGGCTTTAGCATCCACTATTCCAGCCAGTCACGCCAATACGTCCAGGAAGGCCATACGATCGTCATCACTTTTGCTCTTGCCATCGTGCTCGTATACCTGTTGCTGGCAGCCCAGTTCGAGAGTTTCCGCGATCCCCTGATCGTCATGGTGACCGTCCCGATGGCGATTTCGGGCGCGCTGGTATTCCTGTATCTCGGCGCCGGCACGCTCAACATCTACACCGAGGTCGGGCTGGTCACCTTGATCGGTCTCATTACCAAACAGGGGATCCTGATCGTGCAGTTCGCGAATGTGATCCAGGAAACCGAGGGTCTGGACCGCAACGCGGCAGTCGAAAAGGCATCGAGCATCCGCCTTCGGCCGATTCTGATGACGACCGGCGCCATGGTGTTCGGTGCGCTGCCGCTCGTTTTCGCCACGGGACCGGGAGCGGCGAGCCGCTTCGACCTGGGTCTGGTGATCGCTGCCGGTCTCGGCATCGGAGCGCTGTTCTCGCTGTACATGGTCCCTGTGATCTACAGCTATCTGGCGCGCGATCGCCGGACCGGCGTGGCGCCGCAGGGTTAGCTGCCTTGGCGCGGACGCTGAGGACTTGTGGCACGCGGCTGAGCCCGATCTGTATATCGGGCACCCGGTTCCCGTCCTGGCAGCAAAGTGAATCGGATCCTGGCGTAACGTCATGAGCAGCGACGCTGACGCGCGTTCGGCCTTGGTTAAGGCCGCGATTGAAACCACTGATCTTAGCCGCCATTTCGGAACGCTCGCGGCCGTGGATAGCCTGGATCTGAGTGTTGCGCCCGGCGCCCTTTTCGGTTTGCTGGGACCCAACGGCGCCGGCAAGAGTACGCTTATCAAGATGCTCATCACCCTGCTGCCGCCGACTGGCGGGACAGCCACCGTGGCCGGCTGTGATATCCGTCATCAGGCTGTGGACGTCAGGCGCAGGATCGGCTACGTGCCACAATCGCTGAGTGCCGACGGCGCTCTGACGGGCCGGGAAAATCTCGAGCTGTTCGCCAAACTCTACGGCATTTCGCGCCGTGAACGGGCACAACGCATCGATGAAGTGCTTGCCTTCATGAAATTGGAAGACGTTGCTCATACGCTGGTGCAGCGTTATTCCGGAGGTATGATCCGGCGGTTGGAAATCGGTCAATCGCTGCTGCATTATCCGCGCGTGTTGTTCCTGGACGAGCCGACGGTGGGGCTGGATCCGCTGGCGAGACAGGCAGTGTGGGAGCGGCTGCATGCGTTGCGCGATGCGCACGGAATGACGCTTTTCATGACGACCCATGATATGGAAGAGGCCGACAGGCTGTGCGAGACCGTGGCCATCATGACCCGCGGGCGGGTTGTGGCCCTGGGATCGCCTACCGAATTGAAAGCCCGCGTCGGAGAGGAAGCGAGTCTGGGCGACGTTTTCGCGTACTTCAGCGGAGAATCACTCGATCATGAGGGAGATTATCGTGGCACACGAAGTACGCGACGAACCGCGAGCCGCTTGGGCTGAAGCCTTGTCCATCTTCGCGTTTTGGCGCCAGACCCTGGCAGTCGCGGCGGCCGAACTGCGCAAGCTGCGCCGTGACCCCCTCGAACTGCTGACGCGCGCCGTCCAGCCGGCCCTGTGGCTACTGATCTTCGGAGAGGTGTTTGCGCGGGTGCATGGTATTGCCACGGGAGGCATCAGCTATCTCTCATTCCTCGCACCCGGGGTGTTGGCCCAGAGCACGCTTTTCATCGCTATTTTCTACGGCATCATCGTGATCTGGGAGCGTGATCTCGGCATCTTGCAGAAACTACTGGTGACGCCTGCCGCACGCAGTGCACTGGTACTGGGGAAGGGGATGTCGGCCGCGGTGCGCAGCTTGGCGCAGGCGCTGATCGTCTATGTCCTGGCTGCAATGATCAGGGTTCCGCTGCGTTTCGGCCTTGGCTCGGTCATTGGGGTGTTCGTCTTTGTTTCGCTGGGCGCGGTGCTTTTTTCCACCTTTTCGCTGGCGATCGCGTGCCTGCTCAAGACGCGCGAACGATTCATGGGCATCGGCCAGGTGCTGACCATGCCGCTTTTTTTCGCGAGCAATGCCATATATCCCCTGGCGCTGATGCCGAAGTGGCTGCGGACCGTAGCCGTGTTGAACCCGCTTTC
>VFSW01001033.1_pt1 | contig 41544 bp, 41 predicted proteins | sample 5358111 | NCBI WGS metagenome assembly VFSW01 (sample SAMN11554181, study PRJNA540505) | mine drainage metagenome | isolation source: sediment from site ElyBrook_90M | place: USA: Ely Copper Mine, Vershire, VT | collected 2017
TTATCGCCCGCATGATGCTCGATCCCGCGGACGGTCTGCTTCTCGACGAGCCGACCAACGATCTCGACATCCCCACCCTCGAAGTGCTCGAAGACAGCCTCGCCGATTTTCCCGGAGCCGTCGTCCTCGTCACCCACGACCGCTATTTGCTCGACCGCGTCTCCTCCCTCATCGTCGGACTCGACGGCCGCGGCGGCTCCGCCATCTTCGCCGATTGCTCGCAATGGGAACGCGAACAAGGCGCCCGCCCGCCGCGCGAGGGAGCCAAACCCGCCGCGGCGAAAAAAGAAACGCCGCCCGTGAAAAAACTCTCCTACGCGGAAAAGCGCGAGTGGGAACAGATGGAAGCCGGCATCCTCGCCGCCGAGGAAACTCTTCGCGCCGCCGAAGCGGAGATGCGGAACGTCGAAGGCAGCTCCGATCCCGCCATCGTGTCCGCGCGCTTCGCCGCTTTCGAGCGCGCCCAGGCCGAAGTGTCGTCATTATACGAGCGTTGGGCGGAATTGGAATCCAAGGCGGCCGTTCCATGACCGCGAACCCTCCCCGGCTGTACTTGTTTCAACCCGGCGGTTGGATGCGGTTCTGGAGCACGCTACAACACGCCTTCACCGCCAGTTATGAGGACAACTGTTTCGGCATCGCCAAGGGCGCCGCTTATTCCACGCTGCTTTGTTTTTTTCCCGTGCTTACCTCCATCGCCGCGATTTTGGCCCGGGCCAAATCCGAGGATGTCGCCCGCGTCTTGTCCCGCTTCCTTTTCGAGGCCGTCCCGCCCGGATCCGAAGACATGGTCAAATACGTGTTCACCGTGCGCGGCGAACGGCCCGTCGGACTGTTGATTGGCGCGACGCTGCTGTCGATCTGGGCCGCTTCGAGCGCCATGGTCAGTTTGATGGAAGGCTTTCAGGCCGCCTATCGCCTTCCCACCGGACGCCCGTTCCTCCAACAGCGCGCCACAGCGATCGCGCTCGTGTTCGGCGCGGCGTTGCCGGCGCTCATCGCGGCGTCGCTGGTTTTGTTCGGAGCGCGTTACGAGCGAGCCTTTCTCCATGGATTCAGCGGCAGCGTCGACGCCGAAGATCTGCGCGGATGGGTGATCGTCGCCGGACGCTTCATCCGCCTCGGCACCGCGTTCGCCACCTTCGTCGGAGTGAATATTTTGTTCTATTTTCTCGGCCCGAATCGCCCGATGCGCGTGAGCATGGTGTGGCCCGGTGCGCTGGTGGCCACGGTTCTGTGGTTTCTTAGCACCCTCGGCTTCGGCTGGTATGTCCGCAATATCGCCGACTATAATTTGCTGTACGGCGGCATCGGCGCCTTCATCGCGTTGTTGACCTGGATGTATTTGCTCTCCGTGATCTCGCTCTACGGTTGCGAGTTCAACGCCGAGCGCGAACGGCTGGCGATGGAGATGGCGGGAGAACTGGAAGGTTAATTCTCGTCCTTGGGCGGCTTCGGCTTATGTTTCAGCTCGAGGTTCGGAATGCCGAGCGTTCCGCTCAATTTGCCCAGCCGGTCCAAATCGATCGTGCCGGAAATCAGGACCACCGTCAGTTCCTTCGGTTCCTGCGCCACGATGGCGAGTCCGATAGTCTTCTGGTTTTCGTTGTGGAGGAAAATCTCCGTCGTCTCGCTTTCGTCCCTGGAATCGACGATCTTCGACCAGCCCGCGGCTTTCAATTGTTTGAGGACCGGCGCCAGATCGCCTTTGCCGTAGTCGTCCTTGCCCTTGAATTCGAAATTGCGAACCCAGATGCCTTTCAAACCCTCCACCACCGCTTTGGCCTGCTGCATATCCGGGTCGTCGCCGCTTAAGAATTTCGACGCGGTTTTCAGGCTGTCGCCGTCGAGCGAAATCGTGTTCGATTCTTTGGCGCGATTAGCCAGTTTGTCGAGCGACGACAGGTCGATCTCCTGCGCGCCGAGCGATGCGGCGGCGGCGATGGCGAAAATAAATCCGGCTCTCTTCACTCGTGATTCCTATTGGCGGACGTTCGCCGTCCCTTCCGCATCGTGCTCGTACCCGATATTGACGATGCGCGCCCTGGCCGTTTGCAGCTTGCCGGCGGTAAGGCGCAGCGCGGCGAATAATTGATCCTTGGCGGCCTCGGCACGCTCCCGCTCCCGGCGCTGCTTCTCGTAGCGCGACATCCCAACGCTCAACAGCAACAGGATCGAGGCGGCGATCGCCATCATGCGCCACCATGGATTCGCGGGACGCGGAGCGGGCTTGGGCATTTCGGCGACGGATCCCTCGCGCCCGACGCGCTCCATCACGCGATCGGCGAAACCCTCCGAAGGGGATCGCCGCCGCAAAGCTTCCCGTAGTTCGTCGTCCATCCCGCTCATGCTCGTCCGCCCTTCGATTCGCCTTTCCATTTGTCCGCCTTCCGCCGCAGAAACTCCAGCCCGCGGTGCAGCCGGCTCTTCACCGTATTCAATGGTATGTTCAACACACCCGCGATTTCATCCAATTCCATTTCTTCCTGATATCGAAGCACCACCACCGCGCGCTGCTGCTCCGGAAGCGCCGCCACCAGTTTTCGCAGAGCGCCCGACAGCAGCGGATCGCGCTCCTTGCGCTCGGCCGCCGGCTCGGCCACGGCCTCCAGCGCCACCGTTCCCCGCTGCCTCACCCGGCGGCGGGATTCGTCGATGCACCGGTGCGCGATCACCCGCCGCAGCCAATGCGTTAGATGCGCCGGAGACTCGATCGACTTCAGATTCCGGTACAAGTGCAGGAACGTCTCCTGCGCCAGATCCTCCGCCCGCGCCGCGTCGCGCAGGAAATGGTACGCCAGACTGAAGACCATCGACTGGTGTTCGCGGACGAGAAAGGCGAACGAGTCCCCGTCCCCGCCGGTCGCCCCGGCGAGCGCCTCCCCGATTTCTCGCTCCGTCATCAACACTCTTCGATATTCATTACGACACACCGGCCCCCGCGGGTGCAAAAACTTCAATGCGCTCACGGAGGGCTGCCTATAAGGTTAGCGGTTGCGCGGACTCCGCGGTCAAAACGACATCCGCGGTTGGCCTTTGGGCATATATGCCGGCCGGACCAGAAACACGAACGCCGCGATGCCGATGATAAGAATGACCCATATGGCTTGCATCGGCGCCTGGTATCCGCCAGAGGTCTGTTTCAGCCAACCCGTGACAAGAGGGGCGGCGACTCCGCCGAGGTTGGATGCGCAGTTCTGAATTCCGGCGATCCGCCCCATGGCCCGGCCTGGAATCAGAGTCTGTGTCAACGCCCAATAGTTGGCCGTCGCCAAGCCGAGGCCCGCCAGAGAGAAGACGGCGAAAAATAGCGCCACCGTTTCGGACCCCGACATCGCCCCGATCACTTCGGTGGACGCCAGAACGAATCCGACGATGGTGAACGCTTTGCGCGTCCGGGCGGGATTCGCTCCGCGCCGGATCATCCGATCCGCCAGCCAGCCGGCGAAGATCGCGACGAGCGCCATGCCCCCAAAACTGAACAGCGCATAGAAGCCCATCGTGTTCAGCGCCAGATGCCGGTCTTCCACCAAATAGGCGGGTAGCCAGGTTACGCAGAAGTAAAGGAAATACCCATAGGAAAACGTGCCCAAAAGGATGCCCCAAATTACCGGACTCGCAAGCAGCGCCGCAAACGAGATCTGGACCTCTTGTCTTTGGCTAAACACCGGGGGGTCCTGAGGACCATTGTCGTTCGCCCACAGCATCCAGCCCAGCAGCCACAATAGCCCAGCCAGCCCGCAAATCAAGAACATGGTGCGCCAATTGAACGCCGAAATTAAGAAGGCGGCCAAGGGCACGCCGATCGCCGAGCCGACCTTCGTTCCCGCCAGATAGATCCCAATGGCCAGGCCTCGCCGTTCTTCTGGACAGTTCCATCGAATCCATCGAAGGCTGGCGGGCGCGCAGACGGACTCGCCCGCGCCCAGCAAGAGGCGCAGGACGATTAACTGAGAGAGACCGTTCACCAGTCCGGTTGCCGCGGAGATGACCGTCCAGAACAGAAACCCGATGGCGTAAGGCCGCTTGACTCCGTACCGGTCCACCACCCACCCGGCCGGAATTTGAAGAAGCGCGTAACTCCAAAAGAAGGTCGAGTTGAGCAGGCCGCGCACCGAATCTCCGAGATGAAACAGGTTACGGACGTCGGGAGTCGCCAGAACCACCGAGAGATTGGCCCGGTCGATATAGGCAATCACGGTGCCGGAGCTGAGCAACGCGACAACGATCCATTTGCGGATGGGCATCCGCGTTCAGTTCCGCAAGTGCGCGGCAACTTCCGCCGCCCGCTCATGCAGGAAAGAGATCTCGTTGCCGCAACTCAGGAAAAGCATCCCCCGCTCTTTCCAAAATTTCGCTAACGCCGCCGAGCGCATGTGAATGCCAGGGGCGATTCCATGGCTCAGGCAACTATCGCGGATGGCCGTGATCATTTCTATCATTCGCGGGCTCCGGAAGTCGCCCGGAACGCCGGCGGAAATGGAAAGATCGGCCGGGCCTACTAACACCGCATCGATTCCGGGAATGGAGAGCAACTCCTCCCGGGCATGGAAAGCGAGGACGGTCTCAATCTGCAAGACGACCAGGACATTGGCGTTCATGTGCGCGATCGCCTCTTGGAATTCGCACGCCTGGTAATCGAGCTGCGTCCCACCGAGCCCATAGCCTCGCACGCCGTCCGGAGGAAATCGGGTCCATTTCACCGCCTGCTCCAACAAAGCCGGCGATTCGACGCGCGGAAAGATCACCCCTTGCGCCCCGCAATCGAGCGCTCGAGCGACGAGCGCATACTGCATGTCCGCCACGCGAACGATCGGCACGATTCCCGCGAGATCCGCGACGCGGCAGATGTCCTGTACGGTCTCCAGGTCGAAGCCGCCATGCTCGGCATCGATAAAGGCGAAGTCGAACCCCGCCGCGGCCAGGATGCGCGCAATGTCCGGCGAGCGAAGCTGCGACCAGCCCGCGCCGAGTTGGCATTTTCCGGCTTTCAGCGCCTGTTTGACAAGATTGATCCGCATCGGGCTTACTTCACCGCGACGATCGAAATCTGTTCCAGCGTGGGCCAGCGGCCTTTGGCGTCCGCGGCTCTCGCGCCGGGGGCGATCTGCTGAACGGTGGTTCTGGCCGGCGGCGCCACGCCGAAGTACTGCGCGTAAATCGTGTTCATGCGGGAGAAATCGTCCATATTATCCAGATACACGTTGCTGGAGACGACGTTCGACAAATCCAGACCGGCCTCCTCCAAACCATCCAACAAATTGCGCATGGTCTGACGAACCTGGTTTTCGACGGTGGAAGCGTAGATACCCCGATTGACTCCGGGAATGAAGCCCGATTTTGCCGAGCAGTAGAACGTATCGTCCGCGAACACGCAGGGACTGGCGGTTGGGCTCGGTTCCATATTTTTCGGCCGCACCGCGCGGCGTTTGGAGAGGTCCATCACGGCGACTCCAGTGAACTCGATGTTCGCGCCACTCGGCAGCCCGGCCACGGAAATGGTGGCGCGCGCGGGAGTGTTCCCGAATTCGAAGTGTTTCGCGTAGATCTCGTTCATCACGCGCATCGGCACTTTGTCAGTGACGTACGGATTTACGAACACCATGTTCTGGAAGCCGGCGCCCGCCGCCTTAAGCGTCGCTTCCATACGATCGAACGCCAACTGCACCTGAGCGGCCGGATCCGCGGGAACCTGTCCGTTGTTGACGTCGCGACCAAGAAAACCGGAGAGGTATAGCCGGTCTCCCACTCGCACCGCCGGAGAAATGGGCACGCTGGCCGGGTATCCGGGCGGCGCGATGGGCGTCTTCAGAGCAAGATCGCGGATGGCGACCGCGCTCATTTCGACGGGCGTTCCGGCCAGTTTGGCGACGCCGATGGTCGAGCGGGCCGGCGGAGCCTTCGGGAAGAATTCCTTCCACACTCGATTTAACGGCCCCTCGTCCCGATAGTCGGTCAAATACACCTGCACATAGACGACGTGTTCCATGGTCAGGCCGGCGGCACCGACCACCGTTTTGACATTGTTGAGGCACTGCCGAATCTGCGCCTCTTCGTCCTTGGGAAGCTGACCCTGCGCGTCCTCGGCGCCCTGGCCGGCCACGTATAAAAACTCGCCGGCGAAGATGCCGGGGCTGTACGGCCCGGCCAATTTCGTGCCCGGAGGCATGATGCGCTGCCGCTCCGCTCCAAACGCGCAGCAGGCGCAGGCTATGGACGCAATCGCGGCAATGAAAAATCGCATGGAGATCAACCTTTCGGAAACTTCCAGATTTGAAGTGCATTCTTTCCGAGAATCAATTCCCGGTCATCCGGTGAGTAGAAATCCAGCGCCTGATCGACGAATTCCAACTCCTGATTCATGGGCAGCTCCCACCGCGGCTTCGGATAACCGGTTCCCCAAACAAGTTGCTTCCCTCCGAATTCCTCATAGACTGCCTTAAAGAAAGGATAGGTGTCGCGGTACGGGTACTGTTTGGTCAGCGAAATCTCATAGGGCTCGGACGCGGAGACCCATACCTGAGGGAAGCGCCTCAGACGAAACATTTTGCGAAATTCGGTCCATGGTTCCGGGGACTTCAAGTCGGGCTTGCCGAGATGATCGACCACAATCTTTACACCGGGGAACCGGCCGGCCATGTCCTCGAGCATTGGCATCTGATGCGGAAGGATATAAAAATTGAAAACCGCGCCAAGCCGCTCCGCCTCGCGCCAAAGTGGATAGAGATCCGGGGAGTTCAACCAAGTGGCGCCGGGAGAATAGAGGGGGCTGAAGCGCATGCCCTGGAAACCGTGCTCGTTCACCCAATAGCGCAGGCGGCCCGCGGGATCCGGCGCCAATGGATTCAGCAGACCGTGCGCAACGAACCGCTCTGGATACTTATGAAGCGAGTAACTGATGTAGGAGTTGTCCCAGCCGTAATAACGCGGATTAATCAGCACGGCGTACCTCAATCCGAATTCGCGCATCTCGGCGGCTTCATTCTCGATGGGGGCTTGGACATCTACCCGCTTCAATTCCGGATGTTCCGGGTGGTGGAAGGGAAACTTCGGATCGGAGGTCCAGACTTCGAGATGGGTATCGATGATCAGGCGGGCGGGCTTGGCCACCGCAAAGCTTGCCGCCGCGAGGGACAACAAGCCCCGGCGGCTGATTTCATTTCGCATGTTGCCAATCTTTGGCGCTCATGCCGTTCCTGTCCCAAACGATTTTTCCATCGCGCAGGGTTAATTCGGCGGAAAGCATTTGGTTGCCGCTCATGCGGAGGTTCGCCGAATCGACGAAGCCGAAATTGCCGTGCTCGAGCCGTAGAACGGCCACATCGGCATCTGAACCGACGGAAAGAGTTCCTAGCTCTTCATGATGAATCTCGCGCGCGGGATGCCAGGTAGAACAAGCCACCACGTCGTCGCGCGACATACCCATATTGAGGAATTTCGACATCACGTTGAGCATGTCCTTCATGCCCGCGTTCATGCTGTCGGCATGGAGATCGGTAGAGATGGAATCCGGGATGAAACCCTGCTTGACGGCGGGGATGGCCTGAGCGAAAGAAAAGCTTCCGGCTCCGTGGCCTACATCGAAAATGACTCCTCGTTTTCGGGCTTCAAACAGATACGGCAGCACGCGCCCTTCCGCATCGAGCATGGGAACGTCGCGAAGGTATTGGTGGGTGTAGATATCGCCAGGGCGCAAATGTTTGAGTACCAGCTCTTGAAACGGGCGCTCCGGGCGAAACGTAGCAAAATCGATCATGACCGGGATATTCGCCAGCCGCCCCGCCTCCACTCCTCGGTCCACGGCAATCCACTCAGGCCCGGCGTAGTGCGCCACTTTAATCCCAACGACCGCGTCCTTATTGCGCAGCGCCTCTTCCGCGGTGCGCGCGGGGTCCATGTCCTTCGTGTTTTGCTCTACATCGGGACGGCCGCCCATGCCGCGCCCAACGATGTTGAGCATGGCGAACACACGCGTCTTTTCTTTATAAATGACCTCGTCGCGGAATTCACCGAAATTGCGCCAGCCGGTGCAACCCGCGTCCACCACGGTTGTGACGCCGCTGCGGAACGAAAACGAATCGGCGCGGACGCAGTCTTCGCCGGTGTACTCCCGGTTCATGCTGGCGGAGAACACATGCTCGTGCATATCCACCAGGCCCGGCGTCACATACAACGTCGAGACATCGATTGTCTTTCGCGCCTCGGCGGCCGGGATATTCTCCGCCACGGCGGCGATCCGGCCTTGGGAAATCGCAACATCGCGGACGGCAGAGATATGATTCTTCGCGTCGATGACATGGCCCCCTTTGAGCAGGATGTCATAGCGTGTTTGGGCAACGGTCTGGGATGCAATGAGTAAGAGAAAGATAGAAGTCCGCATAATCACCTGATGACCATTAAAAACGCCACACATGCCGGGCGGTGAGGCCGCAGATCCAGCGTCGGTCTTCCTCGTTGAAGAAAGCGATGTGTTTCCGGGCGATGTCGATGGCTTGTGCATAGCTACAATATTTTTCCACCAGCGGCCAATCGGTTCCGGCCATGAGCCGTTTCGGCCCGAACGTGTCGTAGAGCGTCTTGATTTGCCGCTGAGAATCCAAGTAAGGATAAGGTTGGGACGATAGCGACCAGGAATGGGAAATCTTCACATACACCTTGGGGAAACGGTGCATGGCGAGAAGCGCATCGAGCTCCTTGGGCTGATTCAGAGGACAGTCCGCCATATGGTCCACCACGACGGTGAGATCGTGGAACCGGCCGGCAAGCTTTGCGACGTCGGGCGCGCGTGTCACCGGGATGAGCACGGTCATCGGGATGTCGAGATCCTGGCAACGCTTCCACAAAGGAGGCATGAGAGGGCCGCGAATCCAATCTCCGGAGGCGTCGGCCGCCGGACTGATCCGCACGCCCTGAAATCCGTCTTCGCGCACCAGTTTCGAAAGGTGATCGGGCGCCGCGGGGTCTTCCGGATTCACGCGAGCCACTCCTCGGAAGGATTGCGGGTACGCTTTCAAGACGCTCGCCAAGTAACGATTGTCCCAGCGGTAATAAATAACCTGAATGATTACCGTCTTTTCGACGGCGTTCGCCTTCATGAGCTGCAACAGCGTCTCCGCCGTAGCGTCCCGATCCGGCGGTTGTTTGGTTTCGGGCGCCCATGGAAAGCGCGGGTCCTTCTTCCAGACATGCACGTGCGAATCGACGGTTGGAGGCGGCGTAGCCGCGCTCCCGATGGAGGCTGCCAGCGCGCCCGCCCATTTCAGAAGGGATCGCCGATTCAATGATTCATTCATAAGCACAGTGCGTATTCAGAGATAAATGGGTTCGAGCCGGTTGACGATGTAGTTACCGCAACGTACATAGCTTGCCTGAGGACCGCGGCGAGTCCGGTCCAGGTCGACACAGATCCAACCCTTGTAACCGATCTGTTTTAGAATGCGATGACAGCCTGGGAAGTCGATATCTCCGTCACCCAGATCATAGATACTGTCGAAGAATTTCGCTTCGGAAGAATCTTTCTTTTCCACCTTCCCATTCGGCAGGACAACATCGGCCGTTGGCGTGGTCCAACGGGCGTCCTTATAGTCCATGAAAACCAGGCGATGTCTGTACTTGTCGAAGGTTTTCACGACGTCGCAGCCGCCAAGTTGGAGATGGCCGGTATCGGGGGCGAAATTGAAAAGCTTGGGATCCGTCCACTGCATGCAGCGGTCCACTTCCTCCGGGCTCTGAACCATCTCGCCCATGTGGTTGTGGACGCCCGCTTCAAAACCCATTGCCTTGGCCGCCTCGCCAATCCGGTTGAAGCCATCGCACATGGCGCGAAATCCGGCGTCGACATTTTCGCCGGCCTTCATGCGGCCGGGAGGGAAAACAACAAGCCATTTGGCGCCGAAATCCTGCAGAAACCGCATGCTTTCTTGAGCCTTGGCGACGATCTGTTTATGCCGGCCTGGATCATTGACGGGCCCGCCGAAGGAGATGGTCACCACCTTCAGGTTTCGCTTCAAGACTTCGCGCTGCATTTCGGCCGCCGACGTGTTGTAAGTCTTGAGGATGCCTGGGTAGCCGGTAAGGCGGATCCCAATGAAGCCGGTATCCCGCATCACATCGAGAATATCGGTGAACGGCCCCGGAGGATAGTGGGACCACAGACCCGCGCTGAGCGCCCACTTCACGTTCTTATTGGCGGGCAGCCGGTTGGCGGCCGAAGCCAATGCACCGGCGAGAGAAGCGAGAAAGGTGCGCCGTTGGATGGTCACTGTGAAGAAAAACTCCTTGTTGCGAGCTGATATTTGCGGACTTTCGCGTGATCGACGGCACAGGCCAAGCCAGGTGTGCCTGGCAGCGCGATGCGGCCGTTCCGGACCTCGATGAAAGGAGAAATAATATCATCGCGGAACCACCGGTCGCTCGCCTCGACGTCGGTTGGATACACGAAGTTCTCGAGTGCAGCGAGCGCGGCCCCCTGCGCCTGGCCGATGCCAAGCTCGGGCATGGTTCCCACCCACGCCGGAATTCCATGCTCCCTGCAGATCCGGTCCATTTCGAGCGCGTGGTAAAAGCCGCCGATCCGTTGGATCTTAAAATTGGCAATTCGAAAACTTCCGAGCTCGATCGCCAACCTGAGCTGATCCACGCTGGTGAGACTTTCGTCGAGGCAGACGGGCGTTCGAACCTGCCGCTGGAGCTCCGCCATTTCCTCCAGGAAGGAGGCTGGAAAGGGCTGCTCGAACATCATCAATTCAAACTCGTCCAGCGCGCGAAAGACGTCGAGGTCGCGAAGCGTATAGGCGCCGTTGGCATCCACGAACATCGGGATATCGCCGAAGGCTTTTCGGGCCGCCCTCACCACCTGAACGTCGCGGCCCGGCTCGATTTTCAGCTTCACCCTCCGATATCCGCTGGCCAAATAGCGCTCCACCGTCCGAAGCATGCCACCGATATCGTCGTAGAGGCCCACGGCCAACCCGGATTCGACCTCCGTCCGCGTCCCGCCCAGTAGCTGATGCAGCGGTTTATTCTGCCGCTGCGCCGCCAAATCCCAAAAGGCGGTTTCCACGCCGGTCTTCGTAAAATTATTCGCAAGCAACCCGTCGAGCGTTCGATTCCAATCCTCGGGACACTCAAACTCACGGCCGGCGATCGCCGGGGCCACCGCCTCACACAATTCCGTCCACGACATCTCGGGAGTTTCCCGCGAATAGAAGTTACCAGCCATGGGAGAGGCTTCCCCATAACCTATCAGTCCATCCGCGTGAAGCTCAACAACGATTCCGTCCTTCTCCGAGATCGCTCCCGAGCTGATACGAAAAGGCTCTACTAGTGGCACACAAACGTGGGTGACAACTATCCGTTGAATTTTCAAAAGTATTCTCGCAGTAACCAGGTTTTACATCGCAGTCGGGGGCGCGGCTAAGACGCATTGGCATTGGAGCTAAAAGGTGAGCTTCGCCACAAACGTTCCCACGAACTGTCCTCCGAGACAGCACCAGCCGCCCTGGGTCGCGGTGGGCTTGCCAAAGAGTCCGGGGCTCCTCAGGTTGACGACCGACGTGGGGTTCACGAAGTTTGGATTTTTAAAAACGTTGTTGATGTCATAGCGAATCTCCAGGTTCGCAAATTCCTTGATCTGGAAATTCTTGGACGCCGACGTCTGAGACCATGTCAACGGAGGGCCGTCGATCATATTGCGGCCCATCGTGCCGGCCGTAAAGGCGGCCGGATTGCTGAAAGCGCCGATATTCCACAGGGGATTCTCGATTTTCGTGTCGAACCGGTCGCCGATCGTCCAATTTTGTACGATGATCTGCCCTACGGAGCCCGTTAGGTCGGGGCGTTGAACGCCATTTCCGGGCAAGTAATTATAAGGACTGCCCGCGACCGTAAACGTCACCGGCAAACCACTTTGAAATGTCTGGATCCAAGTGACGTTCCAACCGCCGAAGATGTAATCCTTCAGGCCGCCGCCGCCCAGGAACTTCCGGCCACGGCCAAAAGGTAATTCGTAAGTCGCGTATGTAACGGACCGGTTAGTGAGGTCAAATCCAGCGCGGCCTTTCTCCAAGCTGCGATTATAGTACGTCTCGCCGGTGCACAGCATGTCGTTGTCGCAGTCGTCGATCGCTTTGGATCGCGTATAGAACGAGGTTAACGTCAGCCCTTGGGAAAATCTCTTTTCGACCTTGATCGTTCCGGCGTGATAGGTCGAATGGCCGAAGTTGCTCCACATATCGATCTCACCGAAATTCGGAAACGGTCTATAGTTTTGGTAATTTTGAAACACATGCTGGAGTGTGGCCGGGTTCGAGGATATGTTCAGCGGCACGGTGTTGGTGTTCCACGCCTCCAGCAGCCCATCACCGGCCGAACCTTGATAGCTCACTTCCAGCATCCAGGACGGCGCGAACTGATACTGATACGTCGCGTTCCAGTTCATAACGTACGGATTGCGCAAGTTGGGATCGTAACGCGTGGCGGTGCGGGAACCGTAGTTGGTTCCCACGTAGGGAGACGTGCCGTTCGGAAGAACATTGAAGTTGACGGGGCCCGGGCCTTGGCTGAGATAGAAGGCGGGCGTCGGATTCCCTGGAGGGCTCTGGAAACTCACATTGCTTGAATATTCCTCGAAATTCTGATTCAGCGCGGTCGTGAACAAATCGACCGTGGTCAAGCCGAAGCCACCTCGAAATACCATCTTGTCGTTAATCTTGTAGGCCAGCCCGAAGCGAGGCTGAAAGTGCTTCCAGTCGTCACGGCCAAGCGGTCCGGGAGTATGGAGGATGGCTCCAGGCATCCCCGTGAGTGGATCGATCGCCGTCGGATCAAACTGGCTTTGCTGGCCATACTTGGTCTGGAACGGCGATTCGTACGACCAGCGGAGTCCGATATTGAGAGTCAATCTGGGGCTCACTGTCCAGTCGTCCTGAAAATAGAGCGCGTGGCTCATCCAACGCGGCAGCCACTCCGCCAGCGTGGTGTTAAAGGTCGCGCTGGACACGGAGCCGAGCAAAAACGCGGCAAAATCGTTGCCCGTGTTCGGCGTATATGGATAGGCCGTTCCGCCAAAATCGAATGTACCCCCCGGCGTGCTCGGAAGCACGGAGTCCTCGACGGTGCGCAGAATCTCATATCCCATCTTGAAACTATGAGCACCGCGAACCACCGTCACGTTGTCTTGAACGGTGTAGCTCTGGTTTACCTGGTTGTAAGCGCCGCCCGGAAACGTCGCATTAAAAAAAGGCGCGCCCGTGGAACTAAAGAATGACGGGAACGTCGCCCCGCTCACATCCGGAATTCCAAGCTGCTGCGCCCAATTCCCATCCAATCCGGGAGGTGTGCGCGACTGTCGCCGCCGGTTGAAGCCAAGGTGAAGCTCGTTAATTAGAGTGGGGCTAAAAACCTCGGTATCCGAAATCACGGCGTTTTCCTGGTTACTTGGAGTCAAAACGGCGCTACCATCCAACAGCCGCCAATTTAGTCCGATCTGATCGCCCACGGCCCGGTTCAGCACCTGGGAATACCTCGCGAACATGCGGTTGCTATCCGTGAAATTGTGGTCGATCTTCGCATCGTAGCGGGTTCGATAGGAGTAATACGTGCTTGTCGCACCGTAGTTCTGTTGTGGCCCGGTGGCGGTGAGAATTCCCGATCCAGCCTGGTTGTTGGGCGGATCCCACGGGGTATGACTCAGGAAATTGACCACCGCGGGGTCGAAACGGTTCTTGGGAATGATGTTTCCCGGGAATGGGCTGCTCACCCATTTTCCGTTTACCTGCCGCAGGGTCGACGGGTCGTAAATCGGGTACCCTACACCTCCGAAGTTAAAGTTCCCGTTCAGTTCATCCAGGGTTGGAACGGAGGAGAACGTGGACTGGTTGTACTTTTCGTGGTGCATGGACCACCCGAAGAGGAAGAAGGTCTTGTTTTTTCCGTTATAAATCTTAGGAATGAACACAGGGCCGGTTACGAGACTGGACAGCTCATGATAGCTGAATGGCGCGTTTCCAAGATTGAAGTAGGCGCGATGGAGCATGGCGTTATTGACGTATCGGTCTTCCCCCTCAAAATGGAAATCGTTGGATCCGGATTTGTACGTCGCGCTGAGCATACCGCCGGCGCTATGACCGTATTCTGCCGGCAGGACGGTGGAAGAAAGCTTGACTTCTTCGATCGCGTTTTGGGTGGTGGACATGATGGTGTTTGTCGCTACTCCGCCGATGCCGGGTTGGGTCCCGGAGATCCCGTCCATGGTGTAACCTATGCCGCGATCGCGCATTCCGTCGATGTGAAATCCGTTCATACTGGTAACGTCGGGCATGATATACATGGTCATCCAGGTATAGCGCTGCATGATCGGAAGCGTGTTCATTTCCCGGCCGCTCATGATCGTGCCGGTCGTCGAGGTCGTCGTTTCCAGGAGCGGCGAAGCCGTTGTAACTTGAACGGTCTGAATTACGTTGCCTAGCGAAAGCTGGACATCCACCGATGGCGTTTCGTTCGACTCCAGAATAATTCCCGGACGTTCGAACGAGGAGAAGCCAGCGTGTTGAAACGTAAGGTTGTAGGAGCCCGGATTGAGATAGTATAGCCGGAAGATCCCTAGCTCGTCGGTGACGGCGTGGAGAGTGAAGCCGTTTGCGGGATTTAGGGCCGTGACGTCCACACCCGGCACCGCCGCGCCGCTGGAGTCGGTAACGTGACCGATGATGTTACCGGTGGCCGATTGGCCCATCAGCGTTTGGCAGACGGAGGAGACCAGCGCAACGGCGAGGGTAAAGCGCATCTTGAAGCTCATGAAACACCTCGTGCAAAGGGATTGGATCGATTGTAACGGGATGCGCGTTATTCGGAAAGGCTTTTTTGGGTTTAGCGGGTTAAATGCGGGTAAAATTCGCTTTACATCGGCTTAACATTATCCGGTAAACCGGTAGCCGATGCCATGGACGGTCTGTATCCACTTCGGTTGTTTTGGATCGCGCTCCACTTTTTGACGGAGCCATGCGACGTGTACGTCGACGGTGCGGGTGGCCGGGGTGGATTCATATCCCCAGACCGCGCGCAGCAGCTCTTCGCGTGGCAGCGTTTCGCCGCGATGCTCGATGAAATGGCGAAGCAGTTGAAATTCGCGCGCCGATAGCGAAATGGGGCTCCCGTCGATCCGCGCCTCGGCGCGCCGGGCGTCGAAGCGCACGGGGCCGAATTGAAATACGGCCGTATCGCGAAGCGAGGGCCTTCGCAGCAACGCCTCGATCCGCGCCAGGAGTTCGGGCATTTCAAAAGGTTTGGTGAGATAGTCGTCGGCTCCGATTTTTAAACCGACCACTTTGTCGAAAGTTTGCGTGCGCGCGGTCAACATCAGAATGGGCGTGTTGACACCGCGTTGACGCAGGTCGCGGCAGACGTCGAGCCCGTTTTTTCGCGGCAGCATGACGTCCAGGACGATCAAATCGAACGTGCTATTGGCGGCAGCCTCGAATCCCCGCACGCCGTCCGCGGCGGTTTCCACGTCATAACCTTCGTCGCGGATCCTGTCGCTCAGCGTCATCCGAAGGCCCGGTTCGTCTTCTACCAGCAGGATGGATCGTTCCATAAGTCAGCGCCGTTCGATTAGGACTCCACCATCGCATCTACCGGAATCGTGGAACTGCTCATAAAGGCGGCCGAAAGATGGATCGTGAACGCACTGCCCTCTCCCGCTACGCTTTCCACGGTGATTCGGGCGCCCATACTGTTGGCAGCCTCCTGGGCAAGGCTCAACCCCAGGCCCGTGCCGCGGATTTGAGCCTCCCTCGCCGCGCGTCCCCGATAGAACGGCTCAAAAATGCAGGGAAGCTCCTCCGGAGGAATACCGGGACCGTGGTCCTGCACGGTGATTTGGACTCCGGTACCGCGGCCTGTCTCGATCGGTTGCGCCCGGATGCCTAACCAACGTTTGTTCCCACCGTATTTCAGCGCATTACTAATGAGATTGAGGAGGCACTCGGAGAGCGTGCCCGGATCGGCTCGAATCAGCGGCAATCCGCTATCGATATTTTTTTCCAGGGTGAAGCCACTCGCATCGATGACGATCGCCGCCTCCGCCAATGCCTTATCGATGACTTCCGACACTCGCAGGAATTGAACGTTCCGGGAACGATAGTCGGCCTTCCCGGCGGCAAAACGGAGAGTCTGCTCAACTAGGCCGGAAAGCCTCCGGCACTCGCTTCGAATCAGCGTTCCATATTCTCTGACGCTGTGGTCCGACCTTACGACTCCCTCGGCGAGGTTGTCGGCGGCGGAGGCGATGACGGACAATGGCGTGCGCAGCTCATGCGAGACGCTCGCCACGAATTCCATCTGAAGACGCAGAAAAGTCTGCGCCCTTAACGTGGAGACGACGATTGTGGCGATGCCCGCCGCTAATACCAACAACACGCCAAAATCGACCGCCAGCCATCTTCTCCGCACACTGGTCACGACCGCGCTCACCGCGCCGCTCCGGTGGGAAGCGGCCAATTCCCAGAACTCCTGGCCCTTGGCGAGAAAGACGGGATCTCCCAGCAAGGTCAGTTTCTGGTCGTAGCGCGGGAGCTGGCCGGGGGAAGGCGCCGGCTCGGATTGATAGAGCAGTGCGCCCGTGCGGCCGTTCCACACGGCGATCCGGTATTCGATTTTCTGGTCCGTTCCGAAGTGCCCGCGAACGAGCTGCGGAAAAATGTGCCGGTGCAGCACGTCCGCTTTCAGTTCCAAGCCGAAGTAACTCCGCGAGTCAAAGCGTCCGGACATGGAAAGGCTGCGGACAAGCACCGGATCGCCGCCGGGCGGACCCCAAACCACGGGAGGCGTCCGCGAAACGCCCGCCGCCGCCGCGAGCCAAGATGGATCCCGGAGATTGGCCATCAATGGCGCAAAGCGTTCGGGATGCGCCGGGGCCACGAACTTCCTGGAACCGGGATTCCATTCCAACACCACTCCGGAACTGGGCATGAATGTGTAGATTCCCGCGACTAAGTCCGGATGCGGCGCGTTCTTGTACCAGAGTTCCACCCGCCGCGCATACAGCGCGGGGGATTCTCCCGTTGAGGCGGGCTGCAGGTTTTCACAGAGATCGATCAACAATGCATCGAGGTCTACGCGGACGCCGGTGAGGGCCAGATTCAACGCGGCCTGTATCCGTTCGCGATTCGCCTCGATGACCGTATCGGCCCATTGGTATTCCAAAACCGCGAGGATCGCGAGCACGACGGCAAGAAACCCGACAAGGCAGAACATTCCCAGCGAGCGGCCCGCGATTCGACGGCGAACGCGGCGATTCGCTTTGATGCGCGCGGGAGGCGGCAATCCATTCGCCGGGCGGCGCTCCCGCCCGTTGTCTTCGATTGGAGCCATCTCGGAATCATATTGAAAATCGGCTCTCGCCGCAAGGAAACTCGCTTGGCGAGCGGCGAAAATGCCCGGTGTCCGCGGGCTTCTCTTGCGGCACAGCGGCCCTCGCGGGTGCAAGAATATGGAAATGGCCTGTACGCATCTCGATCATATCCACAAGGTGACGCCGCACACGCGCGGTTGCGAGGAGTGCCTGAAAATGGGCGACACCTGGGTTCACTTGCGGCTGTGCCTGGAGTGCGGGCACGTAGGATGCTGCGATTCGTCGAAGAACAAGCATGCCACCAAGCATTTTCACGCGACCAAACACCCGATCATGCGATCCATCGAGCCGGGCGAGAGTTGGGGCTGGTGCTTTGTGGACCAGGAGGAACTGGATTTCGCCTGAACGGCGGGTCAGGCTTCGGGGCGATACGTTTCGAGAGTGAACGAGCGGCGGACGATGGCGCGGAGTTCGTCGAGACCGGAGACGGCTCCGGCGCCGAGCGCCTGCACGAGCACGTTTCCCGCGGCGGTCGCCTCTGCCGGGCCGGCGACGACGGTGCGGCCAGTGGCATTGGCGGTGAGTTGATTGAGAAGCCGGTTGCGGGAGCCGCCGCCGACGATGTGAACCACTTCGATGCGGCGCCGGATCAGGCGTTCGAGATCGTCGATGGTCTTGCGGTATGCCTCGGCGAGACTTTCGAGGATCATGCGGGCGAGCGCGCCGGGATCTTCGGGACACGCGTGGCCCAACGCGCGGCAATGCGCGGCGATCTGTTTGGGCATATCGCCCGGCGTAGTAAAGGCGTTGGGGTCGATGCGCGGGCCAGTGGAGGGCGCGGCGGCGGCCATGGCGGCCAGTTGTTCGTACGAATACTCGCGGCCTTCTAAAGCCCAGGCGCGGCGGCATTCCTGGAGCAGCCAGAGACCGGCGAGATTTTTGAGAAGACGAGTCTTTCCGCCCGCACCGGCTTCGTTGGTGAAGTTGAGAGCGAGCGAGTCTTCATTGATGATAGGCGCATCGACTTCGGCGCCCAGCAGCGACCACGTGCCGGAGCTGATATAGCACCAGGCGGAACCTTCCGCGGGGATGGCGGCGACGGCGGACGCGGTGTCGTGGCTGGCGGCGGTATAGACGGGAACGGGGCGGCGGAAGCCGGACGATTGTTGCAGTTCGGGCAGCAGATCGCCGAGCCGCGTTCCGGGCGGAACGGCGTCGGGGAGCAGCGCGGGATCGAGTCCGAGATCGACCAGCAAGGACGAGGCCCAACGGTTCTCGACGGGGTTGTGGAACTGGCTGGTGCTGGCGACGGTGAGCTCGGCGCGAATCACGCCGGTGAGCCAGAAGTTGAGCAGGTCGGGGATGAACAGGAGATGGCGGGCGATGCCGAGCGCGGGCGAGCCGGCGAGGCGCATGGAATACCACTGGCACAGCGTATTGATGTGCAGGAACTGGATGCCGGTTTGTTCGAAGATCCGCTCGCGAGGCACGGCGGCGAACGTTTTTTCAAGCATCCCCAAATGGCGCGCGTCTCGATAATGGCGCGGATTTTCAAGCAGCGCGCCGTTGGCGTCGAGCAGGGCGAAATCGACGCCCCATGTATCGACGGCGACACCGTCGAGAGCGAGCGAACGGTGGCGTCCGCAGAGAGACAGGCTATGGCGAATTTCATGGAACAGCCGAAGCACGTCCCAGTGCAGGCCGGTCGGGAGTTGGACCGGCGTGTTCGGAAAACGGTGCAGTTCCTCGAGGGTGAGGCGGCTTCGATCGAGAGCGCCGAGCATGGCGCGGCCGCTCTCGGCGCCCAGGTCGATCGCGAGAAAGTTCATGCCGGCATTTCGACGACCAGCTTCCCGACGCCGTCGCGGTATTCGGCGAGCGTTTCGAAGGCGGCCGGGGTTTCCGACAGCGGAACGCGGTGCGTGATCAGAGAATCGTTGACGGCTCCGGAGGCGAGGAGCGCGATTGCAGGCGCGGAACGATGGTTGGAGCGTTTCAAAGTTTGGATGCGCAGTTCTTTGGCCATCGCGGCGTGGACGTGGATGGGCAAAGTGGCTTCGATGGGGATGCCGATTTGCACCAGCGTTCCGCCCATGCGCAGGACGGCGAGCGCGGCGTTGATGGTTTGCGCCATACCGGCGGCGTCGATGGCGATGTCGACTCCGCGGCCGCGGGTGAGGTCGCCCACGGCGGCGCCGAATTCGGCGATGTCCACCGCCGCGGTGGCGCCCATCTCGCGGGCGAGGGCGAGGCGGTGCGGAAGCCTGTCGGCGATTAACACTTGCGATGCTCCACAAGCGCGGGCGACGGCGGCGGCGAGCATGCCGACGGGTCCGGCTCCGAGGACGGCGACGGTGTCGGGCGGACGAATGGCTACCAGATCGAGCATGTGCATGATGACGGCGAGCGGCTCGATGAGCGTGGCTTTGGCGAAGCTGAAATCGGCGGGGAATTGGACGGCATTGTGTTGAGGGACGAGGGCGTATTCGCGGAACAGGCCCTGCGCCTGCGGCCCGCCCATGAAGACGTTGCGGACGCAATTGTTGTGCTGGCCGAGGAGGCAGTACTCGCAGTGGCCGCAACTGAGAGTGGGTTCGATCGAGACGCGGTCGCCGATCTGAAAATCCGCGACGCCCGCCCCGACGGCGGCGACTTCCACGGCCGGTTCATGACCGAGGATCTGCGGATAGACGGCGGGATTGGCGCCGATGCGGCCTTCCAGATACCAGTGCATGTCGCTGCCGCAGACGCCGACCGAACGGATGCGTACGAGGATTTCGCCGGGGCCGGGATCGGGCGGTTGCGGGATGTCGCGCGGTTCCAGGCGGCGCGGGGAGACGAGTTGAAGGGATTGCATGGTTAGAGGGTGACGGTGGCGATGTCGGTGGTGGAGCGATGGCCTTCGACGACGACGATGCCGCTTTCAGTGACGTGGTAAAGCTGGCGGTCGCGTTCGAGGTCGTAGCCGATGCTGGCGTCCTCCGGCACGCGGACGTTTTTGTCGAGTATGGCGCGGCGGACTTTGGCGCGGCGGCCGATGTCGCAGTTGTCGAAGATGACGGAATCCTCGACATAGGCCCCGGAGTGAACGCGGACGCCGCGGCCGATGACGGAGCCGCGGACGAGGCCGCCGGAGAGGATGGCGCCGCCGGAGACGATGGAGTTGAGCGCATGGCCGCGGCGGCCCTCGGCGTCGTAGAGGAATTTCGCGGGCGCGTCGGAGTAGCCGGCGGTGCGGAGCGGCCACTGGCGGTTATAGAGATTGAGCGCGGGAACTACGTTGCGCAGATCCATGCTGGCTTCAAAGTAGGCGTCGAGCGTACCGACGTCGCGCCAGTAAACGGGGGCGCCGGCGGCGTCGCCGGGGATGCGGTTGGTTTGAAAATCGTAGGCGAACATTTCGGCGCGGCCGATTAAGCCGGGGAGAATGTCGCGGCCGAAATCGTGGCTGCTTTCGGCGCGGGCGGCGTCGGCGTAGAGCTCCTGGAGCAGGGTTTTCGTGGAGAAAACGTAGTTGCCCATGGAGGCGTAGACGCGGGTGGGATCGCCGGGCATGGTGGGTGCGTCGGCGTTTTTTTCGTGGAATCCGGCGATGGAGCCGTCCTCGTGAGTTTCGACGACGCCGAACTCGATGGCCTGTTCCTTTTCGACGGGGATGGCGGAGATGGTGACCTGGGCGCGTTTGTTGACGTGGAATTCGATCATCTCGCGGATGTTCATGCGGTAGATGTGATCGGCGCCGAAGATGACGACCAGATGGGGGTCGGCCTGTTCGATGAGGTTGATGTTTTGATAGATGGCGTCGGCGGTGCCCCGGTACCAATCCTCGCCGGCGGTGCGCATTTGCGCCGGGACGGGAATGATGAAGTGGCTGCGGAGGAGGCTGCTGGCTTCCCATCCTTCGCGGAGGTGCTGAAGGAGGGATTGGCTTCGGAACTGGACTAGGACGTAAGTGGAATGAATGCCGGAATTGGTGAGATTGCTGAGGACGAAGTCGACGATCCGGTAGCGGCCGCCGAAAGGGACGGCGGGTTTCGCGCGCTCCTTCGTGAGCGGATAGAGGCGGGTGCCTTTTCCGCCGGCCAGAACGAAAGCAAGAACGCGCATTTGCATGAATTACGCCTCCAGAATCTCGGATTGTATACGACCCTGGTTATTTTGTCAGCAAGGGGATTCGGGATGCAACAGGAGGCGGGAGCGCGAGGCTATTTTCCGATGAGGGATTTCAGGAACGCGCCGATGTGCCAGTGGCGTCCGGGGCATTGATTCCAGGGTGCGAAGCCGATGGTGTTGCTGCCGCGCTCCACCCACAGCGCGACGGTGTCGGCGTGAGAATAGTTTACCTGGACGAGGACGCCGGAGCCGCAGGAATCGGCATCGCCCACGGAGGCGGAAGCGGCGTCGGCATGGGCGCTTTGCGGGCCCCAATCGTCGCGGAATCTGGGAAACGGATAGTTCGGGCAAGGCGTGGCCTCGGTGCATCCGAACATGATATAGGCGTCCTGATATTGGCCGTTGCGAAGGAGGCGGAGAAAGGCTTTCACCTGGCTCTCCTCGCTGTAATTGCGGAATGAGGAATAGAGAATGGCGCCGAGGACGAAGGCGAGGACGGCGCAGATGGAAACGATTTTAATGAGGCGGATGCGCTTGGCGCGCAACGCTTCGTGCGATCCGTATGCTTCGAGATAGCTGCCCATGGCGCGCGTCCTCTCTACTTTACAGGATAGGCTTTGTCGTAGGCGGCGATGGCTTCGTCGGTGATTTCAAGCGCCGGCTTGAAAAAGACCATGGTGGAGGAATCGAAGACGGCGTCGAGGCCCTTCTCATTGGCGATGGTTTTGACAACGTCCTGCATGCGGGCGTTGGCGCGGCCCAGAATGTCCTGGCGCTCGCGGTCGACATCGTCGCGCAAATCCTGTTCCTTGCGGGTAAACTCGCGCTGCTTGGTTTGGCCGTCGGCGGTCAGTTCCTGTTGGCCTTGCTGGCTGAGCTTACCGCTCTGCAACTGGCTTTGAATGGTTTGAAGGTCCTGTTGGAGCTTGGCGAGATCGTCCTGGCGCGGTTTGAAACGCGCTTCGAGATCGGCCTGCGCCTTCTTGATTTCCGCCGTGGCCGAGATGGCGCGGGCGGAATTGACGACGCCGATTTTCGCTTGCGCGGCGGCGAGGCCGGCGCCGAGGGCGGCGAGCAACGCCGCGCGGAAAAACTTAGGCATTCGATACGACTCCCAAAATCTCGTCTTCGCGGAGGATGAGGAGATCCTCGCCGTCGATCTTGACCTCGGCCCCGGAGTACTTGCCAAAGAGGATGCGGTCGCCGGTCTTGACTTCGAGCGTGGCGCGTTCGCCGGTTTCGAGGACCTTGCCATCGCCCGCGGCGACGACTTCACCCTGCTGCGGCTTTTCCTTCGCGGAGTCGGGAATGATGATGCTGCCGTGTTTGGTTTCCTTGTCGTCGTCGAGGCGGCGGATCAGGACGCGGTCGTGCAGCGGACGAAGATTCATGGCGTAAAGTCTCCTAAAACGAGTACGAAGCGCATGGAAAGGCGGACGAGGTCCGAGATGCGGCTCGCGGCCCATTTTCATGCTTCGGTTTTTGAGTTTAGCACAGTGCGGGAGGGGCGAAGGCTATTCGACGCGATCGTAGCGCGGCCGGCCCGGAGGACCCAGGCGAAGTGAAGGGGAATCGCCGCCTGCGCGACGAGGCGATGAGGGTCATTGGCGACGCCGTTCGTGAGGTTCGCGGCGACCGGCGCACCAAGCGGAAACACGGCAAGGCCTGATGCGTGCGGCGCTCGACACCAATTCTATTCGTTTCCCTGTTCCTGTCGGGCGGACGGGGTCCTTCGCTATGGCGTTGCCGGCGCTGCTTGGCGGAGAAGGGCGGCCATTTCCTCGGCGCGGGTGTCGTTGAGGAAGGTGCCGTTGCCGCTTTCCACCGCCGCCAGGTATTTGATTTTTTTTTCGCTGCGCTGGATGGGAAGGAACTCGATGTGGAAATGGAACCACTGCGCCGCGCCCATCCCCACCGGGGGCTGCCGCACCAGCATCATCAGCGGCAATTGCAGATCGTAGAGCGCGTCGTATTTGCGGCGGATCTCGCTTAAAAGCTCGGCCAGATCGCGCGCTTCCGGCTCCGTGAAATCGGCGAGCGATCCGGCGTGGCGCCGCGCGTAGATCTGCACCTCCGCCGGGAAACGTCCGCAGAAGGGAACGAAAGCCACGAAGCTCGCGTTGGAGGCGACGACGCGGCGGCCGTCTTCCATTTCGCCGGCCAGGATCCGGCAATAAAGACACTCGCCGCGTTGTTTTTCAAAGTGGCTTCGCGCGGAGGAATGTTCCGTCGCGACCAGCGGCGGCTCGAAGGGAAACGCGTAGATCTGGCCGTGGGGATGCGGCATGGTGACGCCGATGGCGACTCCGGTATTTTCAAAGATCGACACGTAGCGGACGGCGGGGTGGGCGGCCAATTCAAGCGTGCGGCGTGTCCATAACGCGATCACTTTGCCCCATTGTTCGACGCTCAGTTGAGACGGTGGGAGCGTATGGTTGGGCGAATAGAGCACGACGTCGCAGGCGCCGCGCGCGCCGGTTGTGGCGAACAGGCCCGCCGCCTCGGGATCGAACGGGGCGGAAGCGAAACTGAGCGCCGCGAAATCGTTGGGGTAAATATAGACGTCGTAACTTTCCGGCACCTGGCCCGATCCGGGACAGAACGGGCACCAATCGCGGGGCAACTGCGGGCGGCCTTGGCGGTGCGCCGAAACGATCACCCATTGGCGAAGGAGGGGGTGCCAACGAAGCTCGGATGGGTCTGGATTCATAGCCGGGTTCACTCCAATCGGCGGGGCATGTCCGCGAGTTCGTAGGCCATGACGGCCATCGCGGCGACATTCAGGCGGAAGTCGCGAGGGTCCACTTTGTCCAGCGTGTCGGCGGCGGAGTGATGCCAGTCGAAGTAATGCGCGCCGGTGGTCCGCAGGCCGAGGCCGGGAACGCCATCGCGCATCAGTGGTTCGATATCGGCGCCGCCCCCGCCGCGGGCGATGGTTCCGGCGCCGATGGATTCCAGCGCCGGAGCGAAGGCGCGCAGCGTGTCGAGCGCGGCGGGCGAGCCGCTGAATCCGAAGCCCACCGGCTTCTCGGCGCCGCCGTCCATTTCGATGGCCGCCACGTGATCGTGAATTCGTGAACCGACCCAATCGCGGTAAGCCTTGGCCCCGGCGCCGCCGTTTTCCTCGTTCGTCCAAAACACCACCCGCAGCGTGCGCCGCGGGCGAAGGTCCAGCATCCGGATCAGACGGGCGGACTCGAGCGCCACCATAACGCCGCTGCCGTCGTCCTGCGCGCCTTGCCCGACATCCCAGGAATCCAGATGCCCTCCGATGACGACGATCTCGTCCGGAAGCTCGCGTCCGGGAATGTCGCCGAACACGTCGGCGGAGCCGGCCTCGGGCAGTTCGCGCGCTTCCATCTCCAGATGCACCCGCACGGGCGCGCCGGCCGCGGTCAACCGGCGCAGCAGCTCCGCGTCCTCGATGGTCACCGCCGCGGCCGGAATCCGGGGAGCGTTGGAGTCGTAGCTGAGGGCGCCGGTGTGCGGGCTTTGCAGGCTGACCGGCGTCACCGAGCGCACCAGCGCCGCGGCCGCGCCCAGACGCGCCGCCCTTGAAGGCCCGGCGTCGCGATAGACGACCGTCCGGCCGTATCCTTCAAACGGCGCATCGAAGAGCACGATTTTTCCTTGAACGCCGGCGCGGCCCCGCTTCTCCAATTCCTCGAAACCCGACACGACGGCCACCGCGGCGGTGAGGCCTTCCTTCGGCGTTCCGACACTTCCGCCAAGGCCGAGGATGGTCAAACGGCGCCGCACGGGCTCCACGATGGCCGCGCTTTCGCGTCCGCGCACCCAATGGGGCACCTTCACCTGCAGCGTGGTGACGTTCTCAAGTCCCGCCGATTTCATCTGCGCCGCGGACCATTCCACCGCCCGCTCCAGCGCGGCCGAACCACTTAACCGGTTGCCGATGCGGTCGCACAGTTCGGCGAGCCGCGCGTAGCCCGTTCCGTCCTCCAGAGCCGCGGCGGCCAGTCTCGCCGCGGGCCCGCGAGCGGCGCCCGTCTCCTGCGCCGCCACACAAAGAGGCAGGGCGAGCGCGGCGGTGAAACAGACGACTCCGTTCATCACAGGACAGGATATCGCAGGCCGGAGCGGAGGGACCCACCGGGAGAGCGCGAGCCGCCCTTGCGCGAAACGAGAAGCGGGGTATAGAATCCAATGCATGTCGAAGCCAACTCTTGTTCTCCTGTTCACAGCCGCTCTCATCACGGCGGGTTGCGGTGGACGCCACGATCCCACGGAAAAATTTTACCTGGTGGCGGCCAACGTGAAGCTGGGCTACTGGCAGACCGCGGCCAACGGACTCATCGCGGCGGCCAAGCAGTTGGGCGTCCAGGCGGAAATGGTTGGACCGGACACGTATGAGGCCCAGGGCGAGCGCGACGCGTTCCGCACGGCCGTTTCGAAGAAACCCGCCGGCATTCTTGTCTCGCCGGCCTTTCCCGCCGAACTGACGCCGGAGATCGACGCCGCGATCGCCCAAGGCATACCGGTGATCACGATGGACTCCGACGCGGCCGAGAGTAAACGCCTGATCTTCATCGGCACCAACAACTACGCCGCGGGCCAGATGGGCGCAAAGCAATTGGTGAAACAAATGGGAGGCAAGGGCAAGGTGGTTTTCTTCACGATGCCGAACCAGGCGAACCTGATCGAGCGCTTGAACGGCTACAAGGCCGGTCTGGCTTCGAGCGGCATCCAGATCGCCGACGTCATCGACATGAAGGGCGATTCCCGTATCGTCTTCGACACCACCAACGACATGTTCAACCAGAACAAAGTGAAACCGGACGCCTTCGTTTGCCTCGAGGCTTCCGGGTGCAAGGAGGTGGCCGACGTGCTCGACCGGGGCAAGATCGCGGGCAAGACGGTCATGGCGATGGATACCGACAAAGACACGCTGACGTGGATCGACAAGGGAATCATCGCCGCCACGATCGCCCAGAAGCCCTACACGATGGCGTTTTACGGCGTCAAGGTGCTCGACGACATTCATCACTATAAGCCGCAATCGCTCGACATGAAGTGGGCCGAGGACACTCAATCGCCGTTCCCCACGTTCATCGACACGGGCGCGACATTGATCGACAAGGGCAACTTGGCCTCCTTCCAGGCGGCGCAGTCGTCCAAGTGACCGCGTCTATCGTGCCGCCGCCGCGGGGGAAAGCGTAGACCTCCGATGATGCCGAACGGCAAGGCGTTCTATTTCGGCGCCGCGATGGTCTGGGCCGCGCTCCCCGGTCTGGGAGGCGCCGGGCGGCGCCCGTTGAACCTCGACGATCTGGCGAGGCTGGAAGAAGTGTCGGAGCCACGGGTGTCGCCGGACGGGCGGTGGGTCGTGTATTCGGTGGCGCGCGTGGACACGGCGGCCGACAAGCGCGAGAGCCATTTGTGGATGGTAAGTTGGGATGGTAAGGAAACTGTACAGCTTACCTTCGGATCCGAACCGGCGAGCGCGGCGCGTTGGAGTCCGGACGGCCGTTATCTTTCGTTCCTCTCGTCGCGGCCCGGCGCGGCGAAAGGTTCACAGGTCTGGGTTCTCGACCGGCGCGGTGGAGAAGCGCGGCGGCTTACCGGGGTGAAAGGGAAGATCTCGGCTTATGAATGGGCGCCGGATTCAAAACGCATCGCGCTCGTTTTGACCGAGACGGCGGAACCGGAGCCCGATCCGAAGAATCCGGCGTCGGAGCAACCGCCGCCGAAGCCGGTTGTGATCGATCGCTATCACTTCAAACAGGATCGCGAAGGGTATTTGAGCGGCACGGACCGCGCTCGAATTTTTCTCTACGATATCGAATCGAAAAAGCTGGACGCGCTCACCGGCGACAAAGATCACGACGAGGAGAATCCGGCCTGGTCGCCCGACGGCGCTTCGATCGCTTTCGTCTCCAATCACGATAAGGACTGGGACCGCACGGAGAACACCGACGTGTTCGTCGCCGATTCAAAGCCGGCGTCGGCGGCGCGCAAGCTCACGGCGTTTGAAGGTCCGGACGGCGGGCGTTTGGCGTGGAGTCCGGACAGCTCGACGATCGCTTTCGTCGAGGGCGCCGAACCGAAATACAGCGCGTATTCGACGAACCGCTTGTTCGTGGTTCCGGCCCAGGGCGGCGAGCCGCGCCTCCTGACGTCGAAATTGGATCGCGGCGTCTCGGCGCCGCAGTTTTCTTCCGATGGCCGCTACGTCACCGTGCTCGTCGCCGACGACCGCTCCGAATATCCGGCGCGCGTGGAGCTTTCGGGCGGCGGCGTGGAGCGCCTCGTCGGAGGATCGCTTGTCGTCATGGCCCAATCGCAAGCCGGGGGCCACACCGCGGTGCTTGCCTCCAGCGACGACGCTCCTCCCGAAGTCTTCGCTCTCGAAGGCGGATCGCTGCGGAAGCTCACCTCCCACAACGGCGCGTTGATGGCCGAGTTGAACCTCGGCTCGACGGAGGACATCGGCTTCCGGAGCGAAGACGGCGCCGAGGTGCATGGCCTCCTAACCAAGCCGGTGGACTACACGCCGGGGAAAAAATATCCGACCCTCCTGCGCATCCACGGCGGCCCGAACGGCCAGGACGGACACGCTTTCCAATTCGAACGCCAGTTGTTCGCCGCCAACGGATACGCGGTGATCAACGTGAACTATCGCGGCAGCGCGGGCCGCGGAGCCGCTTTCAGCCGGAGCATTTTCGCCGACTGGGGCCATAAGGAAGTGGCCGATTTACTGGCGGCCGTGGATCACGTTCTTTCGATGGGCGTCGCCGCTCCGGAGCGCCTGGGCATCGGTGGTTGGAGCTACGGCGGCATTCTCACCGATTACACGATCGCCAGCGACTCCCGCTTCAAAGCCGCCATCAGCGGCGCCGGCAGCGCGAATCAACTCACGATGTACGGCCTCGATGAATACACTTTTCAATACGACCACGAGATCGGCCCGCCCTGGCGCAGCCTGGATAAGTGGATCGCGATCTCTTACCCGTTCTTCCACGCCGACCGCATCCACACGCCCACGCTCTTCATGGGCGGCGACAAGGATTTCAACGTCCCGCTCGCCGGCGGCGAACAAATGTATCAAGCCCTGCGCACGCTGGGCGTCCCCAGCGAACTCGTAGTCTATCCCGGACAATTCCACGGCTTCACGCGGCCCAGCTTTATTCGCGACCGCTACCAGCGCTACCTCGCCTGGTACGACAAATATCTGAAGACTCCGGCGGCGGTGGAATCCTCGCCTCCGTCCGCGGCATCCAAATCCCATCCATGACCGATCCATTGAATACCATCTGCACCGCGGCCGTCGAAGGCGCCTTCGGGCTCGAAAACGTCAACCTCGTTCAACGCCCGGCGCCAACGCCCGGTCCCGGCCAGGCGCTGGTGCGCATGAAAGCCTCGTCGCTCAACTTTCGCGATCTTCTGGTGGCCACCGGCCGATATAACCCCAAGATGCCCCTGCCTCGCGTTCTGTTGTCCGACGGCGCGGGCGTTGTGGAAGCGGTGGGAGAAGCTGTAACTCGCGTCGAGCCAGGCGACCGGGTCGCGGGAATTTTTATGCAGACGTGGCTCGATGGCCCTTACACGGATGCGTACGGGAAATCCGCGCTCGGCGGCGCCATTGATGGCGTCCTCGCCGAAGCTGTCGTCTTCGACGAGGACGGATTGGTCCATCTGCCCGCGCATCTCAGCTTCGCCGAAGGCGCCACGCTCCCATGCGCCGGCGTCACGGCGTGGAACGCGCTCGTCGCGCAAGGCAATCTAAAGGCCGGCGACACGGTGCTGGTGCAAGGCACCGGCGGCGTCTCGCTCTTCGCGTTGCAGTTCGCCCACATGCACGGCGCGCGCGTGATCGCCACGTCGAGTTCCGCGGCCAAGCTGGAGCGGGCCATCGCGATGGGCGCTTCCGACGGGATCGACTATCGCGCCACTCCCGACTGGGACAAGCGCGCCCGCCAACTTACCGGCGGAGCCGGCGTGACGCATGTGGTCGAAGTCGGCGGTGTCGCCACACTCGGCCGCAGCCTGAACGCCGTATCCGGAGGCGGCTACATCGCCGTTATCGGCGTCCTCACCGGCATCGCCGGCGAGCTGAGCATCGGCGCGATCCTGCACAAGCACCTGCGCATCCAGGGCATCTACGTCGGATCGCGGGCGATGTTCGAAGCGATGAACCGCGCCATCGAACTCAACGGGATTCATCCCGTCGTCGATCGCGTTTTCCCCATGAGCGAAATTCGCGACGCGCTACGTCACATGGAATCCGCCGCCCATTTCGGTAAGATTGTGATCGATCATGAATCCTGAAAAACCTTTCGACGTTTCCCGCCGCGATTGGCTGAAGGCCGGCGCCGCCGGCTTGACGATGCTCGGCCAGGCGCAAGCCGCGCCTCCCGCTTCCGATTCCGTCATCGGAATGAAGTTCGAGGCCGCTCCGAACATCCGTCTCGGCATGATCGGCCTCGGCGGCCGCGGCGGCGGCATGGTCAATAACTACGTCGCCGTCGATCACCTGCAAATCACCGCCGTCTGCGACATTGACAAAGACAAGGCGCTGAAGGCCCAGGCCAACGTCGAGCGCGCCGGCCAGCATCCGCCCGCCGTCTACGACAAGGGCGAACACGACTTCGAAAATCTTTGCCGGCGCACGGACGTCGATTTCGTCTACATCGCCACGCCGTGGCCGTGGCACGTTCCCATGGCGCTCGAAGCCATGAAGCAAGGCAAGCACGCTTGCATCGAGGTGCCCGCGGCCTCCACGATCGAAGACTGCTGGAAGCTGGTGGACACTTCCGAAAAAACCCGCCGTCATTGCCTGATGATGGAGAACTGCTGCTACGGTTACAACGAACTGCTGGTGCTGAACATGATCCGCGCCGGCCGCTTCGGCGACCTGTTGCATGGGGAAGCCGGCTATCTCCACGACTTGCGCCACATTCTTTTCGACGACAAAGACGAAGGTGCGTGGCGGCGATTCCCTCACATCACGCGAAACGGCAATCTATATCCCACGCACGGCCTCGGTCCCGTCGCCAACTATATGGGCATCAATCGCGGAGACCGTTTCGACTATCTGGTCTCCATGAGCTCGCCCGAGCACGGACTCGACGAATATCGCGCCGCGCACGTCCCCAAGGACAGCCCGAAGTGGAAAGAGAAATACATCTGCGGCGACATGAACACGTCGTTGATCAAAACCGCCAACGGATTGACCATCGTGCTACAGCACGACGTCGTTAACGCCCGCCCCTATAGCCGCGTTAACGCCATCGAAGGAACCAAGGCGCTGTTTCGCGACTACCCTCCGCGCATTTATATCGATGGCCAGGAGGGCGGCGAAAAATACGGCTCGATCGACCCCTTCAAGGCCGAGTACGAACACCCGCTCTGGAAGCGCGAAGGCGAGTTGGCGCGCAAGCTCGGCGGCCACGGCGGCATGGATTTTCTGATGGTCTACCGGCTCGTCCAATGCATGCGAGAGGGCTTGGCGCCGGACCTCGACGTTTACGACGCCGCGTCCTGGAGCGCGCCGGGGCCGCTAAGCGAGGCATCGGTGGCCAAAGGCAGCGCGCCGATGCCGTTTCCCGATTTCACTCGCGGACGCTGGAAGGAAAAACGCGGCTGGTTGGCGTAAACACTCATGGCCGACGCAAAAACGAAGGTACTTATCGCATTCTATTCCCGCGACGGCGCGGTCGAATCGCTCGCCAAGGGCGTCGCCGAAGGTGCGGCTGCCGCCGGAGCCGACGTTCGCCTCCGCCGCGTCCCCGACATCGTTTCCTCGGCCGTCATGGCCTCGACGCCGGGCTGGGAGGAGCGAAGTAAGCGCATGATCGCCGAATACGGCGCGGCCACGCCCGGCGATGTCGAATGGGCCGACGGCGTTCTGATCGGAACGCCGACGCGCTTCGGCAACGTCTCGGCCGAGATGAAAGCGTTCCTCGATTCCCTCGGCGCCCTATGGTTCCAGGGCAAGATGAACGGCAAGGCGGCCGGGGTTTTCGTCTCCACCGGCGGTCCCCATGGCGGCAACGAGGGCACGCTCACCACGCTCTACCTCCCACTCGCCCACTTCGGCATGATCATCGTGCCCAACGGCTACACCCATCCCCTGATCTTCGCCGGCCACGGCACGCCCTACGGCGCGTCCATGGTCTCCGGACCAAACAACCAACCGCCTACCGATAGCGACCTCATCGTCGCCCGCCATCAAGGCAAGCGCCTCACCGAAATCGCCTCCGCCATTCGATCCTTGCGCGGCTGATGCGCGCTTACCCCGCCGCGGCCGAACGCCCCGCGTTCACCGCCGCTCCGATTACGCCCAGTTCGTCGCCGCCCACCACCACTTCGAACACATAGCCCTGCAGCGCGCTCATCTTCACCATATCGTGCAGATACTGGTTTAGCAGCGGCACGTCCACATGCTTGGAATTCTGCCCGGTCACGTAGAACTTCCCCGGTCCGCCCAGATGGATCATCGACGCCGTCGCCGCCGCCAGCGCCCGGTGCCATCGCGTGACAAATTCCGAACAGCGCGCGTCCCCGCTCCGCGCCGACTCGAAAATCTCGTCCGGCTCCATGTCCATAAACCGCAGCCGCATCGCGCGGTGCCCCATGATGCCTTCCAAATGCCCCTGCCCGCCGCAGCCGCAGTAGCGCTCCTTCGCGTCGAGCGACACCACCATGTGTCCGCCCTCCCACGCGCCTTCCGACCATGGGTATTGCCCATAGCCAATGCCGTTGCCGAGCGTCCAAACCCGCACGGTGCGATCCAGGTGCCCTCGCGTCGCCGCCAGCCCCGCGGCCATCACGTCGGCGTCGTTGAACACCGACACCGGAACCCTCAGCCCCGTTTCCGCCAACAAGCCGCCCAAGAGATCGCGCATGTTGGTGCCCTTCACCTGTTGCAGGTTGGGGCACTCCTCCAGCACGCCGTTGCGGATCATCCCCGGGAATCCGACGCCCACCGCCGAAACGGCTTCGCCAGCGGCGGTTTCGATCACCAGATCCCGGATGCAACCGGCGATCTTCTCGGCGGGCATCGACAGTAAGTCGTCCGCCGAACAGCCCTCGCCGGGATAGCCGTGGAGAGATCCCACTAAACGATTGCCCTCCACTAACCCCGCCGCCACCTTATCGGTGATCGTAACTCCTATGGCGCGATTCATGATCGTTATAGCCTCGCCAGCTTATTCAGTCCGTTGAACGCGGCCGCTTTGTAACACTCCGCCAGGGTCGGATAGTTAAACACGGTATTTACGAAGTATTCCACCGTCCCGCCCAGAATCATCACCGCCTGGCCGATATGTAGCAGCTCCGAGGCGCCTTCGCCGATGATATGCACGCCCAAAATCAACTTCGTTTCGCGATGGAAAATCAGCTTCAGCCGCCCGGTCGTGTCGCCCCGGATCTGCCCGCGCGCGATCTCCCGATAGTACGACACGCCCACTTCATACGGTACGTCTTCCTCCGTTAACTGCTCCTCCGTCTTGCCCACGAACGAGATTTCGGGGATCGTATAGATGCCGTACGGGTAGTTCGCCGGGTCCGAATGCAGCGGCTTTCCGAAGGCGTGGGAGGCGGCGATGCGACCCTGTTCCATCGAAACCGACGCCAAGCTCGGGAAACCGATCACGTCCCCGACGGCGTAAATGTGCGGCTGCACCGTTTGATAATCTGCGTTCACTTTAATGCGCCCGCGCGAATCGGCCTCGATGCCCGCCGCCGCCAGATTCAGCTCGTCCACGTTGCCCTGCCGCCCCACGGCATAAAGCAGAGCTTCGCCGGAGATTCGCTTTTTGCTCTCCAGATACGCCACCACCGTCCCGTCGGGCAACTGCTCCACGCTCTGCACCGCCTCGTTCATCCGCATCGTCACGCGGCTGTCGCGCAGATGGTACGACAGCGCCTCCACCATCTCCGTATCCGCGAATTCCAGCAGCCTCGGCCGCCGCTCCACCAGGATCACCCGCACGCCGAGCGTGGCGAACATGCAGGTATATTCCACTCCGATCACCCCGCCGCCCACCACGATCATCGTCTTCGGCAGCTCTTCCATCTGCAGGATCTGGTCGCTGTTGATAATCGTGCGACCGTTGATCGGCACCCGGTCCGACGCCGCCGGCTTGGTGCCCGTGGCAATTACCACCACGCCCGCTTCGTATTCGATCACCCCGCGCGAGTTCTCCACCCGCACCTTGTGAGGATCGAGGAAGCTCGCCGTGCCCATCAACAACTCGATGTTGTTCCGCGACACCTGCGCCTGTGTCACGTCCACTTCCGTCTTGATCACGTGCTGCACCCGGAACGCCAGGTCGCCCATCGTGATCTTCTCTTTCACCCGGTAATTGATGCCGTAGACGTTCTGATACTGATATCCGGAAAGATGCAGCACCGCTTCCCGGAAGGTCTTGCTCGGGATCGTTCCCGTGTTGATGCAGACGCCGCCGATCACCTCGCGCTTTTCCACCAGCGCTACCCGCTTGCCCGATTTCGCTCCCTGTATCGCGGCCCGCTGGCCAGCCGGCCCGGAACCGATCACCATCAGATCGAAAGTTTGCACGCTTCCCCTAATCTACCAACAAGCGCGCCCGCTAGTGATCCGCCGGAGCCGCCTTCGCGCTCACCTTCACCGCCGCCAGGTGTCCGGGAAAGTCCTCATACCCTTTCACCGCCACCTCGTCGTCGCGATGAAACGCGTTCCACTTCACTTCTTTCCCGTCGCGCTCGAAGATCGTCTTCCGCGTAATCGACAGGACAAGCTGATTCTCATCGCCCCGATCCAGGCTGATTTCCTTCTTGGTGATGGTGTGAATGCGGCCTTCGAATACCGCGTCGATCTTCGGCCCCACCTGCCCCTCCTGCCCCGCCGCCAGCGGAAGCCACGCCGCGAGAATCGCCCCCGCCGCCCGCCGCCTCATCCCGCCGCGAGAGTGTCGATCGAACCCAGGCGCCCGCTCTCAAATCGGGCGATCGCCGCTTCCTGTTGCAGGATGTAACCCAGCTCGTCCACGCCTTCAAGCAGACAGTGCCGGGAAAATTCGTCCACGGGAAACTCCACCACTCGCCCGTCTCCAAGTGTCAATGTCCTCTCGTGAAGATCCACCTTCACCGCGGTGCCGGGGTGAGCGAACAGCCACGCATGGACGTCCGGCGGCGCCACGATCGGCAGAAGCGAATTCTTCAGCGAGTTCTGCTTGAAAATATCCGCGAACGAAGTGCTGATCACCGCCCGGAATCCATATTGCGTTAGCGCCCACGGCGCGTGTTCCCGCGAACTGCCGCACCCGAAGTTATCGCCGGCCAGCAGCACCTGCGCGCTCTTGGCCTCCGGCTGGTTCAGAATAAACTCCGGCTTCGGCTTGCCTTCGGCGTCGTAGCGCCAATCGTAGAACAACTGATCCCCTAACCCTTCTTTCGAGATCGTCTTCAAAAACCGCGCCGGGATAATCTGATCGGTGTCGATGTTATCCACGCCAAACGCCACGAACTTACTCTCAAACGCCGTGAACTTTTCCATGTTATGCCCTTAACTCAGCCGTCGCGCGTCGGTAACTACGCCGGTCACGGCCGACGCCGCCGCCGTCTGCGGGCTGGCCAAGAACGTCCGCCCGCCTTTACCCTGCCGCCCCTCGAAATTGCGGTTACTCGTCGAAACGCTGTACTCGCCCGGCTGAAGCTGGTCCCCGTTCATCGCGATGCACATCGAACATCCCGCCTCGCGCCAATCCGCGCCCGCCTCGCGAAATACCCGGTCCAACCCCTCCGCCTGCGCCTGCTCCTTCACCTGCTGCGATCCCGGCACCACCATCACCCGCACCTGCGGACTCACCTTCCGCCCTTTCAAAATCGCCGCCGCCGTGCGCAAATCCCCGATCCGTGAATTCGTGCAGCTTCCGATAAATACCACGTTCACTTTATGCCCCAGAAGCGGCTTGCCCGGCTCCAAATCCATATACCGCAGCGCCTTCGCCAGCGTCTCGCGCTCCAGCGGATCGGCCACATCCGCCGGATCGGGCACCGCTCCCGTAATCGGAATGCCCCTCCCCGGATTCGTGCCGAACGTGCTCATCGGCTCGAGTTCGCCCGCGTGCATAACAATCTGTTTATCGAACGCCGCCCCCTCGTCGGTCGGCAGCTTCTTCCACCGCGCCAGCGCTTCCTCCCACGCCTTTCCCTTCGGCGCGAACGGCCGCCCGTGCAGGAACTCGTACGTCTTGTCGTCGGGCGCCACCATCCCCGCCCTCGCCCCGCCCTCGATCGACATATTGCAGACCGTCATCCGCTCTTCCATCGACAATGCCCGGATCGCCTCGCCGCGAAACTCGAACACGCAGCCCGTGCCCCCGCCAATGCCGATCCGCGCGATCAACGCCAGAATAATATCCTTCGCGCCGACGCCCGGCCGCAGCGCCCCGTCCCCCCGCCCCTCGAACGTCTTCGATTTTCTCTGCAGCAAACACTGCGTCGCCAGAACGTGCTCCACTTCGCTCGTGCCGATGCCGAACGCCAATGCGCCAAACGCCCCGTGCGTCGCCGTGTGGCTGTCCCCGCACACCACCGTCATCCCCGGCTGCGTCAATCCCTGCTCCGGTCCGATCACGTGAACGATCCCCTGCTTCGCGCTGTGAAATCCGAAACACGGAATCCCGAATTCCTTGCAGTTGCTCTCCAGCCGTTCCACTTGCGCCGCCGCAACTTTATCCAGAATCGGCAGCGACCTCGGCGTCGTCGGCGTGCTGTGGTCCGTCGTCGCCTGCGTCAGATCCGGCCTGCGCACCTTCAGCCCGCGCCGCCGCAACCCGTCGAAGGCCTGCGGCGAAGTCACCTCGTGAACCAGATGCAGGTAGACATAGATCAGCGCCGGCGCACCGGCCTTCTCGGCCACCACATGGTTGTCCCAAAGCTTTTCAATGATCGTCCGAGCTTGCATGATTTCCCACTTTTCCGCGGCGGGCTAGATCCCCGCCGCCACCGCGCCGCCCACTTCCGAACACGACGCTGGCTTGCCCGCCGGCTTCAAATCGGCCGTCACGCGGCCCGATTCGAGCACCGCTTCCATCGCCCGGTTCACCGCCGCCGCTTCCTTCGTCAACCCGAAACTGTATTCGAGCATCGCCGCCACCGACCCGATCGCCCCCAGCGGATTCGCCTTGTTCTGTCCGGCGATATCCGGCGCCGATCCATGCACCGGTTCGTACAATCCCGTCCACGCTCCCGACGCCCTGCGCTCGCCCAGCGACGCCGACGGCAGCATTCCGATCGACCCTGCCAGCACCGCGCCCTCGTCGCTCAATATATCGCCGAACAGGTTCTCCGTCAGCAGCACGTCGAAGCGCCGCGGATTCAAAACCAATTGCATCGCGCAGTTGTCCACCAACAAGTGGTCCAACTCCACGCCCGGAAATTCCCGCGCCACTTCGATCACCACCCGCCGCCACAATTGCGAATTCTCCAGCACGTTCGATTTATCGACGCTGGTCAATTTCTTGCGCCGGTTCCGCGCCAGATGAAACGCCACCCTCGCCACGCGCTCGATCTCCGCCCGCGTGTACGACATCGTATTCACCGCGCGCTCGTTCGTGCCCACGCCGTCGATCCCGCGCGGAGTCCCGTAATACAATCCGCCGGTGAGCTCGCGCACGATGATCATGTCCGTGCCTTCCACCAAATGGTTCTTGAGCGGCGAGGATTCGATCAGCGACGGATACGCCCGTACCGGCCGCAAATTCGCGAACACGCCCAGCGCCTTGCGCAGCCCCAACAATCCGGCTTCCGGCCGCTTGTCCGGCGGCGCCGCGTCGAACTCCGGCAATCCCACCGCGCCCATCAGCGTGGCGTCGGCCTCCAACGCCTTCTCCACCGTCTCCTTCGGCAGCGGCCCGCCGGTCTTATGGATCGCCACTCCGCCCAGCAGCCCATCGCTCAGGTTCAGCGAATGCCCGAACTTGCCCGCCGCCGCTTCCAGAACCTTCAACGCTTCCCGCGTCACTTCTTCGCCGATGCCATCGCCCGGCAAAATTAAGATATTCAGCTTCATTCGGTCATTGCCGCCGTTTGGCGCTCGCCCGCCACTTCATTCGCCAGCGCCGCAATCTCTTCGTTGCGCAACCCCTTCTTCCGGTCCGCCAGCGCAGTGAATCGCCGGTACAACTCGTCCAGTTCTTCCTTGGTCAAATCCAAACCCAGATCCTCGCACCGCTGCTTCAACGCATGGCGCCCACTGTGCTTGCCCAGCACCAGTTTCGCCTCCGGCACGCCCACGGACATCGGGTCCATAATCTCGTAGGTCGAACGCTCTTTCAAGTATCCGTCCTGATGGATGCCCGCCTCGTGCGAGAACGCGTTGTCGCCCACGATCGCCTTGTTCGGCTGCGGCCCGAAGCTGATCGTTTGCGTGAGCAACTGGCTCGCCGGGTAAAGCTTTTCGGTGGCGATCTTAGTCTGGAACGGCAACCGGTCCGGCCTCGTTTTGAATGCCATCACCACTTCTTCGAGCGCCGCGTTCCCCGCCCGCTCGCCGATCCCGTTAATCGTGCATTCTACCTGCCGCGCCCCCGCCGTCACCGCCGCCAGAGAATTCGCCACCGCCAGCCCCAGGTCGTCGTGGCAATGCACGCTCACAATGGCGCAATCCCCCAGCGCCTTCACCATCCTCGCGATCAACGCCGCGTACTCCTCCGGCACCGAATAGCCCACCGTATCTGGAAGGTTCACCGTCCTTGCGCCCGCCGCCACCACCTCCCGGCACACCAGCTCCAGATAATCCGGGTCCGTCCGCGTGGCGTCCTCGGCGGAAAACTCCACGTCGTCGGTATAATTCCGCGCCAGACGAACCGCGGCAACCGCTTCATCCAGAACCTGTTGGCGGCTCTTCTTCAACTTATATTTTAGGTGAATGTCGCTCGTGGCGATGAAGGTGTGAATCCTCGGACGCTTCGCCGGCTTCAACGCAGCCGCCGCCCTCTCCACATCCCCCGTCGCCGACCGCGCCAGCGCCGCCACATGCGCCCACGAAAACTCGCGGCTGATTTTCTCCACCGCGTCGAAGTCCCCTTGGGAGGCGATCGGGAAACCGGATTCGAGGATATCGACACCCAGTTCCACCAACTTCGCCGCCATTTTCAGCTTCTCCGGGACCGTCATGCTGCACCCCGGCGACTGTTCCCCATCTCGCAGAGTCGTATCGAAGATATATACCCGGTTGGTCATGTTTCCTCGCGTGTTCTCTCATTATCCTAATCTGCCGGTGATTTAGCAAATTTATAATAACGCGCTGTCACATCAACACAAGTAATGGTATAACGTCTATTTATGGAGTTGTACCCGCTCAAGGTTTTCCTCGCCGTCGTCACCGAGAAGAGCTTCTCGCGCGCGGCCGAAAAGCTCCTTCGCACCCAACCGGCCATCTCCCTGGCGATCTCCAAGCTTGAAACCGATCTCAACGAAAAGTTGTTGGATCGTTCCGGCAAAAATCTGGTCGTCACCGACGCCGGCCACATCGTCCTCGACTACGCCCGCCGCTTCGAAAATCTCTCCGGCGAAATGGCCAACGCCCTGGCCGAACTGCGCGACAATTCCGCCGGCCGCCTCATCGTCGGCGCCAACGAATCGAGCGCGCTGTACCTGCTCAAATACATCACGCAGTACCGCCGCCGGTTCCCAAAAGTGAAAGTCCAAATCCGCCGCGGGCTGTCGAGTAAAATCCCCTCGCAAATCATCGACGGCGATCTGGAGCTTGGCGTCGTCAGCTACGATCCCGAGGACGAACGCCTCATCTCTCACATTATCTTCAGCGACCATCTTGCCTTTGTTGTCTCGCCCCTCCATCGCTTCGCCACGCTTTCCGAAGTCCCCATCGCCGAACTCGGCATGGAGACGTTCATCGCCCACAATGTCCTCTCGCCCTACCGCGCCGTCGTCGTCAGCGAATTCCAGAAGTACAAAGTGCCGCTGAACATGGACGTCGAAATGCCCACCATCGAAACCATCCGCAAGCTCGTCCAGCGCAACGAGGGCGTGGCCTTCGTCCCTCGCATGTGCGTCGAACAGGAACTGCAGCAGGGAACGCTCAAAGAGATCCGGGTTCCGGAACTCGACATCGACCGCAACGTGCGGCTCGTCTACCCCGCCAAGCGCGCCTTATCACACGCCGCCCGCGCGTTCTTAGACCTTGTCGCCGGCGCCTAAGCTTTTCACGAAGCCGTAAGCCTCCCGCGCGATCGCGACCCAGTCTTCGCTTCCGGCCGGGATCACCACCCACTCCTTCATCACGCGCCCATGTCCCGGATCGAAGCGCTGGCCTTTGCCGCCACTCGCGATTTGATCGACGCGAATCTTCGGCAGCTTCACCACGAACCGCCCCTTGCCGAACATCGCGAATATTTTCCCACGAACCTTCAGTCCGTAGGACGACATCATCTTGCCTTGGGTCACCTCGGGTAGACCCGCGAAGGCATCGACGACGGGCTGAAATCGGGGATCGATCTCCGGCTCGTTCTGCGCGCCTCCGCCACGTATTTGCACCATCTCCGTCACCTCCGCTCCACGTTCCCGTCCTTTCCACTTCCTAGTTTGTAACGCGGCGCGCCCGCCCGCGGGACGCGCGTTACCGCGTTTCACCCGGCCTGAGCACGAAGCGGATAAAATCCCGAATATTCAGAATTCGAGCGTTTCCGTAATGCCCTAGCCGCAGCAGGTCTTTGTCTTCGCTCACGATGAAATCCGACTTCGCGGCCGCGGCGCATTCGAGAATCCGATCGTCGTCCGAGTCTTCTTTGATGACGTAGAGGGTTTCGGTTGGAGTTACCCGATTGCAGATGGCAAGCAGCTTCTGCCGTGCGTCGTGAATCGTATAACCATCCCGTTGGAATTTCTCGCGCAGAACACCTGCCTTTTCGTGAAGGATAGCTTCGGAAATGTCGATGCGGATATCCCCGGCCTTTGCATAGTTCAACAGCAAAGTTGCCGGGCCGCCAAAGTGGAGAGCGCGGATATAGACGCTTGTATCGAGAGTAGCCGAGATCAACGGCTGCGCTTTTCCATCCGATATTCGGCGATCAAGCGGTCAACGTCCGCTTCTTCGATACCGAGGTCCTTCGCGCGCTCCTGGCCGCGGCTCAGCAAACGCTCCCATGACCGGTCTTCGAGATACCGTTTCACCGCGTCGGCGAGAACTTCATCCACGCTGCGATGCTCGGCCTGCGCCGCACTCTTGATTTCGGCAAGCAGCGGATCGGGGAGCGAAATGTTGTTTGCGGCCGCCATTTCCATACCTGAGTTTATCGTGTCCGCGCCTCGTCCATTTTGATCGGATCGGCCGCTTCCATCGAGTTCCGATCTCGAAATCCGGCGCCAACGAAACGCGTGAGCCGCGTTAAGATCTCTCCCAACGCCCGCCCATCGACCCGTCAAAATGGGTGCGATGTATTACGACCTGCGCGACTCGTTCCTGGATGCAGCCCGTCAGCTCCCGAACGAAACCGGCAAGAAGCTCTGGAAATCGGTTTCGATAATTTCGCGGGACTCGGGCGCGCCCGGGCTCAACCTGGAGAAACTGGCCGGGAAGGCCGCTCCCCTATGGTCGTTCCGCGTAGACCAGAAATATCGGACGATTCTTTACAGGGACGAAAACATCACGACACCCCTTTTTGTAGGCGTCGAGCAAGACGCCTACCGCTTTGCCGAAAAAACTCCAAAAACCGGTTACGACACTGGACCGTGGCAACGCGCACCGCAAGACGATAGCGCGAGGGCGCTTCCTTTACCTGCCGTCAAACCGGATCGAGGCGGCTCACGCTCGCGAACGGCGAAGTACGTCCCGCTTGCCCGCTATCTCCTCAATGTCGGGCCATCCAAGCGGAATGTCACGATGAGTTTTTCGGAGATCGAAAAACTCATCGGTGCGACCCTACCAAGCTCGGCGAGACGCCATCGTGCCTGGTGGGGAAACAACACATCGAGTCATGTTCAGGCTGTGGCGTGGCTTTCCGCGGGATGGAGGGTTGCAGTTCTCGATTTTCCGAAAGAATCGGTGACCTTTGAACCTGAAAACGCTACCGTGTGAGCCTCATCGCCACTTCCCCGCCCCCCGCAGCCCCTAC
>VFSW01001034.1_pt1 | contig 41530 bp, 21 predicted proteins | sample 5358111 | NCBI WGS metagenome assembly VFSW01 (sample SAMN11554181, study PRJNA540505) | mine drainage metagenome | isolation source: sediment from site ElyBrook_90M | place: USA: Ely Copper Mine, Vershire, VT | collected 2017
CCCGGTTCCTTCGCAAATGAGCTTTGCCGAGGGTATCGTGCTCCTCGATCAGCCACTGGTCGAGCCTGTGGCCACGAGCAAGCTCCAAATCAAGCCCGCAGACCTGGCCGCATACCCTCCAGAAGCACTCACTGCCGCAACCGGAGAAGTTCCACGATAGAAAGCTTAAAGTTCACGGCTTTTTCGCCGATATTGCCGGCAATGAACCCCATCGGTTGAGGGGAGGTCAATTATGGAGATCGGCCCGATTACTGTCGTGCGCGCAGTGGGTTTTCTCCGTGCCCGGCGCACAGTAGACGCCGGGCGGCCGGCCCTGGTCATTGCCCCGTCCGCGCACAGTGCCGACGAGAGCTATTCCTCCGGCAGCCAAGCTCCAGACGGATGCCTGGAGGATGAAGCTGAAGACAATTCTTGCGTTCTTCCTGTCCCAAAAGGCAAACAGATCAGCCTCTTTGCCTGACCCAATGCTTGCTGGACAGCTAATTAAGGTTGCCCTGAAAGCTAGAATGGACATGAGGAAGTGCATGAAAGATGTTGATAATAAGCAGCATAGTAGGCATAGATGAATATTCTGTCGATCTGCCCTTGCGGTAGAGGCTGTTCTGGGTTATTTTACTAACTGGTTAGTTAATAATGACTCCACAGCCTGCACATGCCGCCTCGGACCGTTCCGCTGAGACTCGTGCACGCATCCTCAACGCTGCTTTGAGCGAGTTCAGTGCACTCGGCCTAGCCGGTGCCCGAACGGAACGTATCGCTGCTGCCGCCGGGGTGAACAAGGCGCTTCTCTATTACTACTTCGAAAGCAAGGCGGGGCTTTATCGTGCTGCACTCGAGATGATTGCCGGCAAAATCCGCGACCGCTCGATGGCCGTGCTTCTGCGTGCAGCCTCTCCCGGTGAGCGACTTCTTCGCGCTGCTCTCGATCACTTTGATCGGATTCTTGCGCAGGGCGAGTTCCAGAGCCTGATGCAGCAGGAGATGATGCGCCTCCACAAGGGCGAAACCGGCGCCATGCCCATTCTGGTTGAGCAGGTCTTTGCGCCGATTCAGAACATGTATCAGGCCACAGTCCGTGAGGGCATTGAGGCGGGTGAACTGATTGATGTCGACTGGCTCCAGCTTCAGTTGGCCGCTCTCGGCGCAAATGTCTTTTACTTTCTCAGCGCGCCTGTGTGGCGTATGGTGACACATTTTGAACCCCTCGACCCCGAGGCTCTGGCAGCGCGCAGAAGATCTCTTGTTGAGTTTCTGGGCCAAGCCGTCTTTGTAGATCGCCGCCGTGGTGCGGAAGTAGCAGTCCGCGTGCTGGCGGATACGCCGATGCCCGATTTGAAAGAGAGCCGGCACTTGTTTGGGAGGAAGAATGAACGCGCGCAATAGGGTTTTCCTCATTCTGGGGCTACTGATGGCTGGTTCCCTCGTCTGGTATCTGCTGACGGCGCGGCCCTCCAGCGATCTTAAGCTCATCGGTACCGTCGATGCCAATGAGGTTATGGTAAGCGCCAAAATCCCTGGCCGCCTTCAGACGCTGGCAGTCGACGAGGGGGACTCCGTGCAGGCCGGGCAACTCATCGCCATCATCGAGAGCGATGATCTTGCCGCCGCGGACAAGGCGGCCCAGGCCACAGTATCGAGTAATCGTTGGAAGCTGAATGAGACCGTTGAAACCCAGCGTCAAAATCAAGGCGAAGTCTCCAGCGCTACAGTGAATGCCGAGGCGCAAGTCCGTGCTGCTCGTGCTTCGCTGGCTCAGGCCCAGGCCAACCTCGACCACCAAAAGGCAGACACCACTCGCATTGTTGCCCTGGCCCAACAGGGAATTCAAAGCGAGCAAGCCAAGGATGAAGCAGTGACCAGCCTGCAGGCTGACCAGGCCGCAGTGGAAGCGGCGCAGCAAAACATCGTCGCGGCCGAAGCATCCCTGAAGCAATCCCGTGCCCATGAACTGTTGGCGGTGGTCTCTCAGCGTACTGTCGACTCTACCCGCGGGCAGGTGCAGAACGCTCAGGCCCTGGCCGATCAGGCCGCGGTTGAACTGGGGTATGCCAAAGTTTTCGCGCCCGTCACCGGCAAGGTCAACGTCCTTGCCTCGCGCCAGGGAGAAGTGTTGCCCGCTGGCGGCACCATCGCGACCGTGATGGATCTTTCTCAGACCTGGGTCTATGCCCCGCTGCCCGAGACTGAGGCAGACGCCGTGCAACTCGGCGACTTTCTGCGCGTGGTAATGCCCTCGGGCGCGACGGTGCAGGGCAAGGTGATCGTCAAATCCGCTGAAGCAGACTTTGCCACACAGCGGGATATCAACGGCGGGCGCAAGCGCGACATCAAAACGGTGCAGATCAAACTGCTGATTCCGAATGAAGGCGAGCGCTTTGTGCCGGGGATGATTGCTGAGGTCTACATTCCCAAGAGCAAACTGGTGAAGCCATGACTGGGGCGTCCACATCAGCGCTGAGCGGGAAGACCGGTGCTGCTGCGCCTGCGGCGATTGCAGTGGAGAAAATCGTCAAGCGATACGGTGATTTTGAGGCTGTAAAGGGCGTGAGCTTTGCCGTGGCCGAAGGGGAAATTTTCGGACTGCTGGGTCCGAACGGAGCGGGGAAGAGCACGCTGATTCGCATGATGACGACGCTGATCCCGGTGACGAGCGGGCGGGCGCTGGTGGCGGGCTTTGACGTGATGAAAGATTCAGATGCAGTGCGTCGGATGATTGGCGTGATCCCCCAGGCGTTGACAAGCGACCAGGACCTGACGGTTGAGGAGAACCTGAGCATCTACGCCAAGCTTTACTCGGTGCCGCGCGCTGAACGGGAGCGGAACATCACGGAGGTTCTGGAGGCAGTGGACTTGGTCAAGTGGCGGGGCGCGCAGACGAAGACGCTCTCAGGCGGCATGCGGCGTCGGCTGGAGATAGCGCGGGGTCTGGTGCACGATCCGCGCATTTTCTTTCTAGATGAGCCCACCACGGGGCTTGATCCGGTTTCGCGCATCGCTGTGTGGGAGATGCTGAACAACCTGAAAAAGACGCGCAACCTGACCATGCTGGTGACCACGCATTACATGGAAGAGGCGGACCGGCTCTGTGACCGGATTGCGATTGTCGATCACGGCACGCTGGTGGCGTTGGGCACGCCGGTGGAACTCAAGCAGAGCGTACCGGGATCCAACGTTGTAGAGGTGCAGTTCAATCGAGAAGATCCCGAGTGGCAGGGTCGGTTGCAGAAGCTCTCCGGCGTGACGGAGGTCCAATCGCAATCAGCCGGCGTCTATCGCGTGCTTACCTCGAACGGCTCGCAAACCACAACGCAACTGGTGGAGCTGGCAACGTCGCTGAACGAGCAGTTGACCGCGCTGAGCGTGCAGAACACCTCGCTCGACGATGTGTTTGTGCACTACACAGGACGCCAACTGCGTGATGAGCAGGTCAAGGCCGTGTTCACAATGCCGCCGCGGCCGGGAGCGCAGCCATGAACCGAATGCTTGCCATTATTGAGCGCGAAATGCGCAAGTTTTTCCGATCACCCGTGCTCATGATCATGTCCATGATGCTGCCCCTGGTGCAGCTTGTGATTCTGGGCAATGCCTTCGGCGGAAAGATTCGGGGCGCCCGCGTCGCGGTAGTAGATTTCGATCATGGTCCACAGGCGGTGAAAGTGCGCGAAGCGTTTGACTCGGTCGCTGCGAATATCGCCACCTTCAATACTTTTAACTACGAGGACGAAAACCAGGCACGCGATGATGTGCGCACAGGCAAGGTCGATGCCGCCGTCATCATCCCCGCGCAATATTCGCGCCGTTTCTACGCACAGGACGCGCCGCGCATTGGCCTCATCGTTGATAACTCCGATCAGTTCATGAGCAGCAGCATTGAGGGCGAGATGCAGTCGCTTATCGATGCGCTCAACCAGCCGGTGATACAACCTCGGATGGTGAATCGTATTGCGCTGGAGATAGTAGAGCTCTATCCCTTTGTGGAGTACATGAAGTATCTGCTCTCTGGATCGATTGCGCTGGCCATGTACATTTCCGTGATGATCGGCGGCGGCATGCTGTACATCGACGACAAGGCGCGGGGCGTGCATGAGGGCTATCTGGTTACGCCCATCAGCAAGCTGGAACTGGTGATGGGGCTGAACGTTGCCGGGGCCATCAAGGCCGTGCTCTCCGGCATTTCTCTTACGGTGATCGGGTCGCTGATGGCCGGTCTCGGCACCATCTTTCATCCAATGGCGGACCTGCAGTTGCTCCTGCTGATACTGGGTACGTCCATTGCTTTCAACGGGATGATGTTTCTGATGATGGTTCGCGTGGACGATCCGCTTGTGCCTCGCGCCATGTTCGGCGTGCTGAACACGCTGCTCTTTTTCCCCTCGGGCGCGATCTATCCCATCGCGGCATTTCCACCCTGGCTGAGGGCGATCGCGGTGGTCGACCCTTTTACCTACGCTATCCACGGGTTCAAGGCGATTCTGCTAAAAGACGGCGGTTTCGTCGCCATTCGCTACGATCTGATCTTCCTCTTCACCTTTGGCATTGGCACTTTATTGATCGCCACGCCGCTCTTCAAGCGCACGTTGTGAGGGCTGTGCTGGAAATCCAGGATTCCACCTATACATGGAGTTCCGCCCCGAACGCTCCATGTTTGCGTGGAGAGATCGGGCGAAAGACTCGCCAAGGATGTGGAGGAATGGCGCCTCCATCCACAATGGAAATGATGCCGAGCGCAGCTTGGCATGCCAGCAGCGGCGTCTGCGGGGCAGGGCGCCGTGATCAGGCTGCGATGGTCAAGACGGGGCATCCGGCATCGACGATGAGCTGAAAGGCGCCGGATGTTCTCATCTCCAAGCCGAGATGGGATGTCTTGCGGATGCCCAGTACAAGCAGATCGATGGCTCGATCGCGCACGTGCTGGAGCACGCGGTGGTGTGCTTTGCCAACATCAACGAAGGTTCTCGGATTGCAAAGCTCACTCGCGTGGTCGGCGATGAGGTGGTCGAGGCTGCTGTAGAAACGATCCTGCAGCTCATGGAGCCGCTCGGGGTGATCTACGGCGCTTTGCGGAATCACGTTGAGCACATCGAAATCGCTTCCGAATGCTTCAGCCAGTTGAACCGCATAAGTGGCGGCGTGCGCGGCTGACGGCGTGAAATCCGTGGCATAAAGGATGCGCTTGAACGGCAGGCCCGAGCCGTTGAGCGCTGGTACCTGTGGACCTACGGTGAGCGAAGGCCAAGCAGTGGAACGCAAAATCTGCTCGGCGACTGACCCGATGACGCCTCGTTCAACCCAGCCGCCGCCGTGTGTACCAAGCACGAGCAGGGAGGGAGCCTGTTCTGCCATCAGCGCGGGGATCACGCGTTTGGGCACGCCATCGAGCAAGACCGGAATCGCTTCTATTTTGCGGTCGCCGAGAAGGTATGCCTTGCGGTCGAGTAGAGACTGGAGATCTCTTCGCTCCTGGCTGATGAGCTTGTGGTCTACTTCAACTTCCATTGCGGCCTGCGAGACGGTGAAGGCGTGCGTTACCAGTAGCCTTGAGGAGAAAAACTCCGCAAGGAAAGCGGCATAAAGCCCAGCATTCTGGGAGCACAGAGAGAAGTCCGTCGCATAGACGACGGCATGCAAGTTGAAGGTATGATTCTCGCCTGTTACGGGCACGATATCTGTCTCCCGACTCTTTCCTGCATAAGCTCTATCCGCGAAAAGATGGCGCGGAGCTTAGCCATAGTGCGCGATGTGCCAGCCTACGGATTTGTGCCGATCTGGAAGCTGAGGTTTGCCAGGGCAAGCCGATATTGGTATTCGGCGTTCGTATTGCCGATGGCGGCGTCGGTCTGCTGATACTGTGCCTGGCTCAGCTCGACGATGGAACTGAGTCCCATCTGATAGCGCGTACCAGCCAGAGCGAGCGCCAGGTTCGCTTCTTTCAGGAGTTCAGCCGTGACAGCTACGCGCTGGTAGGCGGTATTGGCCGAGAGCCACGATGTGCGAATGTCACGGACGATCTGGTCGCGCAGATCGCGACTCTGCTCGGCTGCAGCCTTTGCACGAATGGAAGCCTCCTTTGACTGAGCAGAGAAGAGGAAGCCATTGAAGATGGGAATATTCATATTGACGCCGACGCCACCCCACCAATTTGACGAGTAGTATTGGTCAGGACGAATTGGGACACTGCCCACCGTGCCGGTTGCGCTGATGGTGGGGAAGAGCTGGTCGCGCTGGGCGTGGCTGAATTTGACCGCGGCCTGTTGATTGTAGGCCATTGCCTGCAGGTCGGGCCGCTGCTGAAGACCGATCTGTACCAGCTGATCGGGGTCCTGCGGGGGCGGCTGCAAGGCGTTGGTATCATCTACGAGCTTGTAGGTCACGCTGTGATCCAGACCGAGAACGGCATCAAGAGCCGCCATTGTCGATTCCGCGTTGTTCTGCGCATCGAGCAGCAGCAGTTTTGCCTGTGACAGGTTGACATCCGCGAAGCTCAGGTCAAGCAGCGATTTGAGTTTATTCTTGGTCATTTCGCTGACCTGCTTGTCTGTTGTCTGGCGTGTAGTCACATTTTGTTGGGCCACCAGGAGCAGCGCCTGTGCCTGCAGCGCATTGTAAAAGGCCTGATCGGTGGTAATGATGATGTCTTCAGTGGTGGCAAGTGCGCTTGCGTTTTGCGCTTTCTCCTGGAGTTTGGAGAAGGCGACCAGGTTTCGGGTTCGTCCAAAGTCCGTGATGAGCTGTGAAAGACTGGCGCCCGCGCCCGCATGTTCAAAAAGGCGGGATGCAGTAAGTGATCCCGCGGAAATGCGGCTTGCAGGCTCTGCGTCCATCGCGGTCAGGCTGGCGATGGAGGTGGGCAGGTTGGCCGAGCGGGTTTCGCGGACAACCTGGTGCTGAGCGAGCGCAAGCAGGTGGCTTACGCTGACCTGCGGATTGTTCTTGATCGCCATCTGCTCAGCGTCAACACGGGAGAGCGTAGGGGCCTGATTGGATGATGAGCTGCCAGAAGCTGCTGCAGACTGTCCGGCGGCAGAAGAGGGATCGGCTGGAGTCGGCATCGTGGTGGCCTGCGCCATGAGAATGGGTGATGGCGCGTCTGGTAAGGCCGCATGCGATGAGACTGCCTGCGCGACACCAGTGGCCGTGCCTGAAGATGCCAGTATCAGAATGAGAGCAGTGGAGGTTAAAAGAGTCTTTGCTTGCAGGTTCATGATTTCTAGACCTCACCCACGGCGGCAAGGTGCTTTTGACTGCGCCCGTGGATCAAAAGATAGACGGCGGGTACAAGGAAGACGGTGACAACCACTGAAACGCCGAGGCCGCCGATAATGGCTCGCGCCAGAGGAGCATATTGTTCGCTGCCGGCCTCAATGCCGAGCGCCATGGGGATCATGCCCAGCAGGGTTGCGAGAGAGGTCATGAGAATGGGGCGCAGCCTGATTTTGCATGACTGCACGACGGCTTCAAGAACCGGCTTGCCCTGCTCATGCAACAGGCCAGCGAACTCGACAATCAGAATGCTGTTTGAAACAACGATGCCGGTCATCATGATGACGCCCATGAGGGACATGATGTTGAGGGTGCTATGAGTCACCAGCAGGATCATGACCACACCGGACAAGCCCGGAGGGATGGCCATCAGGATGATGAACGGATCGACGAATGAGGTGAACTGCGCCATCAGGATGAGGTAGACAAGGGCGATGGACAACATCAGACCGATGGCGAATCTGGTAAAGGACTGATTCATGCTGACGACTGCGCCCCGCACCTGGATGCGGACGTTGCGCGGCATCTGGATACCGTCGATGATGCGGTTAACATCCTTGTTGACGCCAACCAGGGTTTCAGTGGAGGGCATCACGTAGATATCGATGATGCGGCGAATCTGGTAGTGGTCCACCTCAGTGGGCGTGTTGATCTCCTTGATGTCGGAGACGGATTGAAGAGGAGTGTAGTCGGCGATGGTAGGCGATCGCAGTGGAATCTGTTTGAAGTCGTCCATGGTCATGTTCGCAATCTGCTTGTCAAAATACTGGACGGTCAACATGTAGTTGTTGCCGGTGTTTGGATCGATCCAGTAGCTTGGCGCGATCATGCCGTTTGAGGTCATAGCCGTAATGACGTTATCGACTACATCCTTGGGCGAAACATTGATCAGGCTTGCGCGTTCGCGGTCAATGTTGAGCTGAATGCCGGGATACTTCAGGTCCTGCGGGATGAGGACGTCGCTCACATTATTGAGCCGCTTCACCTTTTGCGCGATCTGCTGCGCGATGTCAAACGATTGGTCGAGGTCGTTTCCGCTGATCTGGATGTCGATGGGGGCGGGGAGTCCCTGGTTGATGACGGAGTCAACGAGACCGCCTGCCTGGAAGTAGGTTGTGAGGAATGGCATGTCGGAGGCCAACCGGCGGCGGACCCGCTCCATGTATTCGTAACTGCCGATCTTGTGGTCTTCCTTGAGGCTGACCTGGACGAACGCGGTGTCCATGGCTGAGTTGCTGGTGTAGATGGCGGACAAGTCGGGGGTGATGCCGATGTTGGAGACGATCATGTCGAGTTCGCTGGGTGGAACGATCTCGCGAATCTCTTTCTCGACCTGCGCAATATATTGGTTGCTCAACTCGATGCGCGAACCGCTGGGGCATTTGATGTTGATGACGAACTGCCCTGGATCAGTGCGCGGGAAGTAGGACCTGCCGAGGAACGGGAACAGTCCAAAAAGGACGACGGCTACACCGCCGCCGATGACCAGAGCGGTTAGGCCGGGACGCTGGAGAGTGCGTGTAACCTGCACTTCGTAGTAGTCCAGCATGCGGTGGAAGTACTCATTGAATTTCTTTTCGAATCTGCGGAACACGGATGCGGGCTTGTCGCCTTCATGGACCTCTTCATGCGCGATATGAATGAACTTTGCGCAATAGAGCGGCACCACGGTCATGGCGAAGATGTAAGAAGCGAAGATGGAAAGGACGACCCCGAGGGCGAGGTCAGTGAAGATGTATTTGCTGACTCCGGAGAAAAAGGTGACAGGGAAGAAGACAATGGATGTGGTAGAGGTGGCGGCAAGAACGGCGAGCGAGACTTCCATGCCGCCTTTCTCTGCCGCGGCGTGAGGGGCGAGGCCCAGTTCCATGTAGCGAAAGATGTTTTCGAGGACGACCACAGAATCGTCAATGAGCCTGGAGAAGGCGAGAGCCAGTCCACCGAGCAGCATGGTGTTGATGGAGCCGCCAGTGGCATTCATAATGAGCAGGCACATGAGGGCCGAGAGCGGGATGGACAAAAGAACTGCGAAGGTGGCGCGCGGACTGCCGAGGAAGACGAGAATCATTACGCCGGTCAATACGAGGCCGATGCTGGCTTCCTTAATGAGGTTCTTGATGGCCGCCTTCACAAAGATCGACTGATCGAAGACCACCGCCGTTCTAAGCGATGAAGGAATATCGACCAGATCCTTGATGGCGGCCTTCATGCCGTTGACGATGGTGATGGTGTTGCTTTCACCGCCCTGTTTGAGGACAGGGATATAGACGGATTTCTGGCCGTCGATGCGGACGATATTGGTTTGAATGGTGCCGGAGTCCATGGCCTTGCCAACATCACCGACCAGCACCGATGCATTGCCCACGGACTTCAAGGGCATGGAGTTAATTTCGTCGGGCGTGGGAACCTGGCTGTTGGCGTAAATGTTGTAGTCCTTGGGACCAATGCGCACATCGCCAGCGGGCAAGATGAGGTTGGACGAATTGACGGCGTGGACCACATCCATCAGGCTCATATTGTGCGCTTCAAGCTTGAGCGGATCGACATAGACCATGATCTGCCGATAGCGACCGCCAAAGGGCTGCGGCACGGAAGCGCCGGGAACGTTCGCAATCTGATTGCGGACCTGGAATTGTGCGAGATCCTTCAAGTCCGTTTCATTGAGTCCTTGACCCTTGAGCGTGACCAGGCAGACCGGCTGGCTGGAGGCATCCATGCTGAGCACGACAGGAGGAAGCGTGCCGGGCGGTAATCGTCGCAGATCGGCCATTGCCAGGTTGGCAATATTACTCAGTGCGGCATTGGGATCTGTGCCGGGTTTGAAGTAGATCTTGATGAGGCTGACGCCGGTAAGAGAGCGCGACTCAATGTGGTCGATATTACTGCCGAGCGTAAAAAAGCGTTCGAATGTATCCGTGATGTCGGCTTCAATCTGTTGCGGAGGCATGCCGGAGTAGAACGTAGCAACGACGACGACAGGGATGTCAATCTTAGGGAAGAGGTCGACGGGCATGCTGGCAATGTTGGTTACGCCAACGACAACGATAACCAGGCAGACCATGATGATGAAGTAGGGATATCTGAGCGCGAATTTAGGCATGTAGAGTTGCCTCCATCTCAAGTTGTTTCCGCTTATCGCGCTTACCGTGAATGATCAGGTAAACAGCGGGGACAAGGAACACAGTGACTACAACAGAAACGCCGAGCCCGCCGATAATGGCGCGCGCGAGCGGGGCATATTGTTCGCTGCCTGCTTCAAGTCCAAGGGCCATGGGTATCATGCCCAGGAGCGTAGCCAGGGAAGTCATTAAAATCGGGCGCAAACGGATCTTGCAGGATTGCACTACAGCTTCAGCGACGGGCAGGCCTTCTTCGTGGAGATGGCCCGCGAAATCGACGATCAAGATGCTGTTGGAGACCACGATTCCAGTCATCATGATGACGCCCATCAGGGACATGATGTTGAGCGTGCTGTTGGTGATCAAGAGAGTGATGAGCACGCCGGAGAGGCCGGGAGGAATTGCCATGAGAATGATGAAGGGGTCGATGAAGGATGTGAACTGAGCCATGAGAATCAGGTAGACCAGGGCAATTGCGAGAACGAGGCCAACCCCGAAATGGAGGAATGATTCGTTCATGCTGACCACGGTTCCGCGCACGGTGATGCGCACGTTCCGCGGAATCTTTGTATTGGCAATGATCTTTTCGACGGCCCCGTCGACGCCTTGAAGCGCTTCAGTGGATGGCATGACATAGACGTCAATGATGCGGCGGATCTGGTAGTGATCCACCTCTGTAGGCGTATTGATCTCCCGTATATTGGCAACGGATTGCAGCGGCGTGTAGTTCTGCACAGTGTTTGCACGGAGGGGAATCTGTTTGAAGTCGTCCATGGTCATACTTGCGATTTGCTTGTCAAAGTACTGGACGGTGAGCATGTAGTTGTTACCCGTCTCCGGATCGATCCAGTAGCTGGGCGCGATCATGCCGTTGGAGGTAAGGGCGGTGATGACGTTGTCGACTACTTCCTTGGGAGACAGGCCGATCAGGCTTGCGCGTTCGCGGTCGATGTTCAGCTCGAGGCCCGGGTACTTGAGATTCTGCGGGATGAGGACATCGCTGACGTCTTTGAGCGCCTTGGCCTGATTTGCGATTTGACTCGCGATGGCATAGGACTGGTCCATGTCGTTGCCGCTGATCTGGATGTCGATAGGCGCTGGGAGTCCCTGATTGACGACCGAATCGACGAGGCCGCCGGCCTGGAAGTAGGTGGTGAGCTGGGGCATATCCTGCGACAGTTTGGCACGGACGCGCTTCATGTACTCGTAGCTGCCAACCTTGTGTCCATCTTTGAGACTGACTTGTACAAAGGCGGTGTCCATCGAGGAGTTACTGGTGTAGATGGCGGAGAGATCGGGTGTGATGCCGATGTTCGAGACGATCATGTCCAGGTCGCGCGGAGAGACGGTCGCTCGAATTTCCTTCTCAACCTGAGCGATGTATTGGTCACTCAACTCGATGCGTGTTCCGCTGGGGCATTTGATGTTGATGACGAATTGACCGGGGTCGGTGCGAGGGAAGTAGGATCGGCCGAGGAAGGGAAATAGGGCGAAACTGAGCAGAACGAAGCCGAGGATGGTGAGGGTGGTGGCGACGGGGCGCAGGATGGAGCGATTGACCGCGATCACGTACTTGTTGAGCATCTGCTGGAACCAGGCGTTGAAACCATGCACGATGCGCTGAAAGATGCTACGACTGCCGGAGTCCAGCTCTTCACCGTCTTGCTCGGCGGCCACGTGACTGCCTTCGGCGGGCTTGATGAAACGCGCGCAGTAAAGCGGCACCACGGTCATTGCAACCATATAGGACGCGAACAGCGCGAACACGACGGTGAGCGCCAGGGCAGTGAAGAGATAACGACTGACGCCATTCAGGAGCGCGACGGGGAAGAAGACGATGGCAGTGGTAAAGGTGGCAGCCAGTACGGCCAACTGCACCTCTTTGCCGCCCAACTCGGCGGCCATTTCAGGGGGCTCTCCCATTTCCAGGTGGCGAAAGATGTTTTCAAGCACGACGACGGAGTTGTCGATGAGGCGGGAGAAGGCCAGAGCGAGGCCGGCCAGCACCATGGTGTTGATGGAGCCGCCGCCGGCGCGAATGCAGATGAATGCCGCAAGCGCGGAAAGGGGAATGGACAGCAACACGGCGAAGGTTGCGCGCACGCTGCCGAGGAAGAGGAGAATCATCAGGGCCGTGAGGACAAGGCCGATGCCGCCTTCATTGCCCAGATTGCGGAGGGCCGACTTTACGAAGACCGACTGGTCGAAGACGACAGATGTCTTCAGCGAAGCGGGAATATCGACCAGGCTCTTGATGGCGGTCTTCATGCCATTCACGATCGTGATGGTGTTGCTGTCGCCGCCCTGCTTGAGAACCGGGATATAGACAGACTTTTGGCCATCGATGCGGACAATGTTTGTCTGAATGGTGCCGGAGTCCATTGCCTTGCCCACATCAGCGACCAGGACGGAGGCATTGCCGACCGACTTCAACGGCATGTCGTTGATCTCATCCGGCGTGGGCACCTGGCTGTTGGCGTAGATGTTGTAGTCTTTGGATCCGATGCGAACGTCGCCAGCCGGGAGGATCAGGTTGGACGAGTTGACGGCCCGCACCACGTCCATGAGGCTCATGTTGTAGGCTTCAAGCTTGAGCGGATCGACATAGACCATGATCTGGCGATAGCGGCCGCCGAAGGGCTGCGGCACAGAGGCGCCGGGTACGTTTGCAATCTGATTGCGTACCTGGAACTGCGCCAGATCTTTCAGGTCCGTTTCATTCAGGCCCTTACCCTTGAGCGTGACCAGGCAGACTGGTTGGCTGGAGGCATCCATGCCCAGCACTACAGGAGGCAACGTGCCGGGGGGCAGGCGTCGCAGATCGGCCATGGCCAGGTTAGCAATGTTGCTGAGGGCAGCATTCGCGTCGGTCCCTGGTTTGAAATAGATTTTGATGAGACTGACGCCGGTGAGGGAGCGCGACTCGATGTGATCGATGTTGCTGCCTAAGGTGAAGAATCGCTCGAAAGTGTCGGTGATATCCGCTTCAATCTGCTGAGGCGGCATGCCGGAGTAAAAAGTTGCCACCACCACTACTGGAATATCGATCTGAGGAAATAGATCGACAGGCATTCCGGCAATGTTGGTTATCCCCACCAAGACGATAACCATGCACACCATGATGATGAAGTAGGGATATTTAAGGGCGAACTTAGGCATTAAAGCTACTCGCTTCCGGACTGTTCGGCATCACTCGTATCGACTTGGGGCATCTGCTCGATCTTAGGCTTGACCGTTTCCCCTGCCTGAAAATTGGTCTGTGCGCCGGTGATGACAAGATCGCCCTCGGCAAGTCCAGACTTGACCTCGACATGGTTAGAGCCCTTGAGGCCTACCACGATTTTGCGAAGCTGGACGCGATTATCTTTGTCCACGACCATGACGGAAGTCTGGTCGCCGTCCTGGATCACAGCGGGTTCCGGGATGGTCAAAACATTGTCGTGCCGTTCCAACTGGATGTTGGTATTGGCGTACATGCCGGGAGTCAGAGAGAGGTCCTTATTTTCGACGTCGATTTCAGTTTCCATGGTGCGGGTTGCGAGGCTCACGTTACGCGTGAAGCGGACGACTTTGCCAACGAATACGCGATGGACCGCATCGACGTGGACATCGACTGTAGCTCCCTCATGAATGAAGGAGACAGCATCCTCAGGCACCGGAAGGCGCAGGCGCAGCAGTCCGCTCTCAGAGAGCTTGACGACGGGAAGGGACTGGGTATCAGAGGATGTGCCCGCCTGGATCAACGCTCCGGTATCGGCGTAGCGCCAGATGATGACGCCGTCAAGGGGCGCGGTCACCTTGGTGTAATCGTTCAGCGCACTGACCCGTTCGTGATTGGCGTCGGAGCTTGCCGACTGCTGCTGGGCGGCAGAGAGGGCTGACTTGGCTGCGTCGACCTGCGCTTCCGAGGCCAGATCCTTGGCTTGCGCGTCATCCAATTCCTGCTGGGCAATGAGGCCGGGTTGTGCAGCAGCGGCTTGCGAGAGGCGCTTGAAGTCGGCATGCAGCGCGGCGTGTTCCGACTCGGCGCGAACGACTTCATGCTGTGCGCGAACGATCTCATCCTTGCTGCGGGCGAGGTCTGCTACGGTGCCCTTCAACTGCGCATCCAGTTCCGGCACTTCGAGTATTGCCAGCACCTGGCCCTGATGCACCTTGTCTCCAATATCTACATAGATATGCTGGATGTACCCGGAGACTTTGGCGTGGACATCGACCACCTGATAAGGCTGAAACTGCCCGGCCAGGCTCAGGGTATGCACAATGGACCCCCGTGCGACCGGCGCCACCGTGGCAGCCGGGATATCGGCAGCGTTCACCGTAGCAGTGCCAGCCTTGGAACCGCAGGCTGAGATACCCAAGACCAGAACCAACGTGAAGCCAATGAAGAGGAGAGAGGAGAGTCGCTTCCACATAGTTTCGATTGCACCTATCCGTGAAATTCCTTGTTTGCTCGAGCACCCGTGGCCGAGCGGGTTGCCTGGCAATGAGCGCACCCTGTAGCAGCCGACTGCTGCCGCAGCGCGAGAGTTCTTAGTTGTCGACGACCTGGGACGGAACACAGAAAGCACATGGAGGAGGGCGGAACAAAAAGGCGTGCAGCTGTGCGCGCACTTTCCTGGAGCCATGGCGGCGAAAAAACGAAGCTTGCATTTCTGTGCGTGAGAGAGGGGAGGCGGTGACGAGAATCCAGCAGAGAAGGATTGCAGTCCAAAGTGCGGTCTGCATTCCGCTAAGAGGGTAAGTCTTGACACTGCCACCGAGCGCAATGCCATCCAGCTTGATGCGCTCGCTCTCAGAGAATAACTTTGCCGTGGGGATGGAGTGAATGGCCGACTTTGTTGGCTCATAAAGAGACAGCTTGTATCCCAGACCCCATAAAAACACCGAAATGGCCAGAGTGGCGAACACCAGGGCAGGCCGAATGGCCCAAACTCGAATTTCAGGAGAAGCGCTCATATTCGTGATGTGTTTGTGAGCCAAGCACGGCCTGTGTTGCGCGCCTGCCTTGCCCGGCACGACACCCATACTTGTTTCGATGCAAATGAGCAGGAAAGGTCGTCTGAGTTCTATGAATATTCTCGTCATGCTGGGAGCCGTCCGGGCGTGGGGAAACGGCCACGAAAAGGTTGCGGGAAGCGCCTTCCAAGCATGTGTTTCCAGTGCAGTTGGAGTGGCGCTGCAGAGGCAGGGCCGGGGGCTTGTAGTTTGCGGGGATTGGTCGGCGGCAAAACGGCCCCAAAAGGGGTAGTGGAACAGAGGCCGGAAGGGTTGCTTGAGCCCGCATTTGGCGAACGGTCATGCAGCCCTGGTCCGACGGGGACGAGTGGCAAGTGGTTGCCATAACCTATTGCTAAATAATGAGATGCGCAAAGGGTCTTGATGCAGGAAGCTCCGGCCGCGCATCTCATGTTTCGATCAGCTGTACCAGAGAATCTGGGCTGCCTCGAGGGGGACAAACGCCTCGGGATGGCTGGGGATGACTCTGGGGGTGAAGTCGCTGGCAGGGCGGTCCGCCGGGACTGTAGCTGTGTAGCGCCAGGCACTTTCGCCCACCAGTTGCTCGCCGCGTTTCATCACGTAGCGCAGCGGCTCGCCGCTATCCGGTGTTTCAGAAAAAAGCTCAACCTGAATGGCGTCGGGAGGCAACTCGTCCAGATAGACCTGCACCTGGAAGCGATGCTGCTGGTCCGCGGTTTCGACATGCACTGAACCGAAGCGAAGCCGGGACCAGTGTTGAGAAAGCTGCCGGCCCCAGTTGAGGAGGCTTTCCGCGGTCGCGGGGCCATTTGCGGCACGCCGCCGGTAAGCCTCGGCGAGAGGCACGTAGTGTTTTTCAGTGTACTCCCGGACGCATCGATTTGCAGAAAAGGCTGGTGTGAGCCGGGCCATGCTTTCGCGCATGCGATGGATCCAGGCAAGGGGCAGACCGGATTGATTGCGGTTGTAGAACTCGGGAATCACCTCCTGCTCGAGCAGAGTATAGAGCTGCTCTGCTTCTGCTGCGTCCCAGGCGGGATCATCGCCGTGTTCGCGGCCGTCGCCAAGAGCCCAGCCGAGGTCGGGGGAGTAGGCTTCAGCCCACCATCCATCCAACTCGGAAAGGTTAAGGCCGCCGTTGACGAGCACCTTCATGCCGCTTGTCCCGCAGGCCTCCCATGGACGGCGGGGGGTATTGAGCCACACATCGACGCCCTGCACGAGACGCTCTGTGAGGTGCATATCGTAGTCGCTGAGGAAGACGACCTGCGAGCGTGCAGGCGTATGGCGGATGAACTCGATCCACTGGCGGATCATCTCCTGCCCTTCTGCATCTTGCGGATGGGCCTTGCCGGCGATAACAAGCTGCACGGGGCGCGCCTTGTTGGTGAGGATGGCAAGCAGGCGGTCGGGGTTGTGCAGCAGGAGATTGGGCCGCTTGTAGGTGGCGAAGCGGCGGGCAAAGCCCAAGGTCAGCGTGTCCGGCTCAAAGATCCGTTCGATCTCAGAGAGCTCTTGCGAGGATGCGCCCTGGCCTGCAATCTGGCGCGTGAGACGCGCGCGGATGAACTTGACAAGAGACTTGCGCGAGGTCCCGCGCATCTGCCACAGGCGTTCATCCGGGACACGCCGGATGCCCTCTTCGAGATCCTTTGGGTTGCAATCCCAGCGCTGGCGGCCGCAAGCCTCGGTCCACAGTTCGTCGGCCTCGGTGGAGTCCCAGATGGGCACGTGAACGCCGTTGGTGACGTGGCTGATGGGCACTTCAGCCTGCGGCCAGCGCGGAAAGACATTCTGGAAGAGCTGCCGGCTGACTTTGCCATGCAGGCGGCTGACCGCGTTAACCGCACCGCTGCCGCGCATGGCGAGCAGCGCCATGCTGAAGGGCTCCGAAGCATTCTGGGGATTCTGCCTGCCGAGCGCAAGAAGACTGGACATGGGAATGTGAAGCGAGTCCTGCGCATAATGACGGAAATGACGCTCAACCAGGGTAGGAGAGAAGCGGTCAAAGCCGGCCTCTACGGGTGTGTGGGTGGTGAAGAGGTTGCCTGCACGGGTGACAGCGAGCGCGGCTTCAAAGGAGACCTTTGCCTCCTGCATGTAGTCGCGCGCTCTTTCCAGCACAGCGAAAGCGGCGTGGCCCTCATTGAGATGGCAGACCTCAGGGCAGATGCCGAGCGCGCGCAGGAGCCGCCAGCCGCCGATGCCAAGCACCTTTTCCTGGGTGATGCGCAGCTCCGGACCGCCTCCGTAAAGCTCGCTGGTGATGCCCCGGTACTCAGGCAGGTTGGCGAGATCGTTGGTGTCGAGCAGGTAGAGCTTTCTGCGCCCTGTCTCCACCTGCCAGGCGCGAATCCAGAGCCGGAAGCCGGGGAGTTCGAGGGGAATGCGGAGCCATTCGCCATTGGGCTGGCGTACGGGACGAATGGGGAGCTGTCCGGGATCGTTGAAGGGATAGAGGGCCTGCTGGCGGCCCTCCGCGTCGATGCGCTGGCGGAAGTAGCCCACCTGATAAAGCAGGCCGACACCGACCACGGGGACGCCCAGGTCGCTGGCAGCCTTGAGCTGGTCGCCCGCCACGTTGCCAAGCCCTCCGGAGTAGATGGGCAAGGCGTCACTCAGCATGAACTCCATGCTGAAATAGGCCACGCGGGCAAAGGGCGGCGCAGGAAATGTGCGTTCGAACCAGCTGGCGTCCTGTTCGCGGTTCTTGCGCCGCCGGTTGATCTCATCGATGCGCTGCTGGAACTGCGCGTCGGACGTGAGCGCCTGCAGCTTCTGGCTGGAGACGGTTTGCAGCATGACCCATGGGTTGCGCGTCAACTCCCACAACTCCGGATCGAGTTGGCTCCACAGCTCATCTGCGGCATGATTCCAAGACCATCGCAGGTTAAGCGCAATCTCCGTCAAAGCGTCCATCACGGAGGAACTGGGTGAGGGATCCGATACCATACCTGACTCCATCTGGTTTGACTGCTCTCAAGCAGACTTGTTTTCAAACCGTTTGGATGCAGGAAGTGGAGGAGACGCAATGGGGTGCGCAACAATTTGGACGCGGGGCGCCACGCAAGCCTGAGCAAAAGGTCCAGAGCCCATCTGATCAACCAGATTTCGTTTTTGAGAACCATCCCCCAGGGGTGAAGCCCTCTACTTTCAGGCCTTGTGGCGGTACGGCTGAAGCGGTGTCCTTGCAAGGCTACTCCAAGAGACGACTTCAAAGGTTGTGGGATTTTGCACTTCAGGCGGGAGAAACCGATGTGGTTGTCCTGCACAGAACGGAGAATGGGCTGCGCTCCGTGCAGGGGAGTGTTTTTGCTCTATGCCTTGCTGCGGGGCAGTTGCGGCAGGGGAGCGACCTTGTCTGCCAGGTAGCGATCCACGGCGGCTGCGGCCTTGCGTCCCTCAGAGATGGCCCAGACGACGAGAGACTGACCGCGCCGCATATCGCCGGCAGCGAAGATTCCATCCACGGAGGACATGTAGTCAGTGGTGGCAATGTTGCCGCGCTGGTCGAGCGCAACACCCAACTTCTCGATCATGCCGTTGCGAACGGGCCCGAGGAATCCCATCGCCAGCAGCACCAGATCGACGTCGAGCGTGAACTCGGAGCCGGGAACGGGCTCAAACTTTGGCGGCGGCCCCACACGGAGAGCGTGCAATTGCTTGACATTGCCGTTTTCATCGCCGGTGAACTTGATGCTGTTGATGCTCCAGTCGCGGATGCCGCCCTCTTCGTGCGCGCTTTCAGTGCGCAACTGCAGAGGCCATAACGGCCAGGGGGTTGAAGCAGCACGCGACTCGGGCGGTTTGGGCATGATCTCAAACTGATGGACGCTCTTTGCGCCCTGGCGATGGCTGGTGCCCAGGCAGTCAGCGCCCGTGTCGCCGCCGCCGATGATCAGTACGCGTTTGCCCCGGGCGCTGATCGCGATGGTCTCATCAATCACGTCGCCCTCATTGCGGCGATTCTGTTGGGGCAGGAATTCCATGGCATAGTGAATGCCCTTGAGCTCGCGGCCGGGAATCTTCAGGTCACGGGGCTGCTCAGAGCCGCCGCAAAGCAGGATGGCATCGTAGTGGTCGGTGAGTGCCTCCACGGGAACGTTGACGCCTACATGCGCATTGGTGAGGAAGGTGACACCCTCGGCACGCATCTGCTGCAGGCGGCGATCGATGACGTGCTTCTCCAGCTTGAAGTTTGGGATGCCGTAGCGAAGGAGGCCGCCGATGCGGTCATTTTTCTCATAGACGCTGACAGAGTGGCCTGCGCGACGCAACTGCTGCGCGGCTGCCAGGCCCGCGGGGCCGCTGCCCACCACCGCGACGCGCTTGCCGGTGTTGTGCTCGGGCGGCTCGGGGTGAATCCAGCCCTCGTCCCAAGCGCGCTCCACGATGCTCTTTTCAATGAGCTTGATGGAGACGGGGGGCAGGTTGATGCCCAGCACGCAGGAGGCCTCGCATGGTGCGGGGCAGATGCGCCCTGTGAACTCAGGGAAATTATTGGTGGCATGCAGGCGACGGATGGCATTTTCCCAACGGCCGCTGTAGACCAGGTCGTTCCAATCCGGGATCAGGTTATTGACCGGGCAGCCGGTATGGCAGAAGGGCACTCCGCAGTCCATGCAGCGGGCACCCTGCTCGCGCTGCTTTTCTTCAGGGAACGGATTGTAGATCTCGAACCAGTCGTGGACGCGCTCATCGGCCTTGCGACGTGTGGGTTGCTCGCGATCGATCTCAAGAAAACCAGTGACCTTACCCATGCTGCACCTCTGCGGTTGCCGTCACCAGAGGCGACGAAGATGTGGGAGCTACATAAACCGTATCGACACGAGGCACGCCCAGCACGCGCTTGTACTCGTGCGGGAAGACCTTGATGAAACTTTGCTGTGCGCGGGCCCAGTGTTCCAGAATCCATGCGGCGCGGGGGCTGCCCGTGAGGTCGCGGTGGCGTTCAAGCAAGCCACGCACCTCGGCAACATCTTCATCGTTCACGAGGGGCTCCAGGTCCACGCTCGCCTGGTTGCAGCGGCGCGTGGAGAAGTCGCCCTGATCGTCATAGACAAAGGCGCGACCGCCGCTCATGCCGGCGGCAAAGTTGCGGCCCGTAGAGCCAATGACCAGCACGGTGCCGTTGGTCATGTATTCGCACCCGTGGTCGCCCACGCCTTCAACCACTGCGGTAGCGCCGGAGTTGCGGACAGCGAAGCGCTCGCCGGCGATGCCGTTGAGGAAGACTTCGCCGCTGGTAGCGCCGTAGAGCACGACGTTGCCGACGAGGATGCTTTCTTCCGGCAGGAAGCTTGAGGTCTTGGGCGGATAGGCGATGATGCGTCCGCCAGAGAGGCCCTTGCCGAGGTAGTCGTTGGTGTCGCCTTCCAACTCGAGGGTGACGCCGTTCGGAACAAAGGCGCCGAAGCTTTGTCCGGCTGAGCCCTCAAACCGGAAGTGGATGGTGCCATCCGGCAGGCCCTCCGATCCGTAGCGGCGCGCAATCTCTCCGCCGAGCATGCCGCCCACGGTGCGGTGTACGTTGCGGATGGCAAAGCTGCCGGTGACTGGAGTTTTGGATTCGAGCGCGGGTGCGGCCTTGGCGATGAGGGCATGATCCAGCGCTTGTTCAAGGCCGTGATCCTGCGCCTGGACCTTGCGGCGGGCCACGCGCGAGGGCACTGTGGGCACATACAGAATGGAAGAAAGGTCGATGCCCTTGGCCTTCCAATGCGCATCGGCGACAGAAGCATCGACCTTGTCCACGCGGCCCACCATCTCGTCCACGGTGCGGAAGCCTAGCTTGGCCATGTGCTGGCGCATTTGTTCCGCGATGAAGAAGAAGAAGTTGATCACGTGCTCAGGCTGGCCCTGGAAGCGCGCGCGCAGCACGGGGTCCTGGGTGGCGATGCCGACCGAACAGGTGTTGAGGTGGCACTTGCGCATCATGATGCAACCCATGGTGATGAGCGGCGTAGTCGCAAATCCGAACTCTTCTGCGCCGAGTAGCGCAGCGATCACGACATCGCGGCCGGTTTGCAGCTTGCCGTCGGTTTGCACCTTGATGCGTCCGCGCAGGTCATTGAGGAGCAGGACCTGCTGCGTCTCCGCAAGCCCAAGCTCCCATGGAAGACCTGCGTGCTTGATGGAGCTGAGGGGCGACGCGCCCGTGCCGCCGTTGTCGCCGGAGATGAGCACCACGTCCGCATGCGCCTTGGAGACACCCGCGGCGACCGTGCCCACGCCTACCTCGGAGACCAGTTTGACGGCGATGCGCGCCTTCGGATTCACGTTCTTCAGGTCGTAGATCAGTTGCGCGAGATCCTCAATGGAGTAGATGTCGTGGTGAGGCGGCGGCGAGATGAGACCGACGCCGGGGATGGAGTGACGCGTCTTCGCAATCACGTCATCCACCTTGTGGCCGGGCAACTGGCCGCCCTCGCCGGGTTTTGCACCCTGCGCCATCTTGATCTGCAACTCATCGGCATTGACCAGGTAGTTCGTGGTTACGCCAAAGCGTCCGCTCGCCACCTGCTTCACAGCGCTGCGGCGGGAGTCGCCGTTGGCATCGCGGGTGAAGCGCGCCTCTTCTTCGCCACCCTCGCCGGTATTCGACATGCCTCCCAGGCGATTCATGGCAATGGCCAATGTTTCATGCGCCTCTTTGCTGATGGAACCGAAGCTCATGGCGCCGGTGGTGAAGCGCTTGACGATCTCCTTGGCGGGCTCCACTTCCTCGACAGGAATTGGATTCTCGGCGTACTTGAGCTTGAGCAGTCCACGCAGCGTGCAGAGGTTGCGGTTCTGATCGTCGAGCAGGTCGGTATATTCCTGGAAGGTGGCGGGATTGTTCTGCCGCACGGCGTGCTGCAGCTTGCTGATGGTCTGCGGGTTGAGCAGGTGGTATTCGCCGCCTTCACGGTACTGGTAGTGGCCGCCGACCACGAGTTCTGTCTCGGAGTCCGTGAGCGGCTGGAAGGCGTATGCGTGTTTGATCTGCGCCTCGCGGGCGAGCACATCCAGGCCCACGCCCTCGATGCGTGAGGCGGTGCCGGGGAAGTAGGCGTTGATGAGCGTCTCATTAAGGCCCACTGCCTCGAAGACCTGTGCGCCGCGATAGCTCTGCAAGGTGCTGATGCCCATCTTCGAGAAGGTCTTGAGCAGGCCCTTGTTGATGGCCTTGATGAAGTTCTTCTCCGCCTGGTTGCCGGTCACGTTGTGCGGCAGCAGTCCACGGCGCTTCAAGTCGTGGAGACTTTCAATGGCCAGGTAAGGGTTGATGGCGCTGGCGCCGTATCCGATGAGCAGAGCGAAGTGCATGACCTCGCGCGGCTCACCGCTCTCGATGATGAGTGCGACCTGGGTGCGGGTCTTCTCCTGCACCAGGCGATTGTGCACAGCGGCCATTGCGAGCAGGCTGGGGATCGGGGCATAGGTTGCATCGACGCCGCGATCGGAGAGAATCAGGAGCGTGTAACCGGAGGCTACGGCGTGGGCGGCGCGCGCGCTCAAGTCGTCCAGTGAACGGCGCATGCCGGCTTCACCGTCTTCGGCGCGAAAGAGCGCGGGCAGCGTAGTGGCAAGCAGGTCACCTGAAGAGACGCGGCGCAGCTTTTCCAGATCGCGGTTGGTGAGAATGGGATGCGGGAGCTTGAGCGTATGGCAGTTGTCCGGCGCTTCATCGAGGATGTTGCGTTCAGTGCCGATGTAGCTGATGAGCGACATCACCATTTCTTCGCGTATGGGGTCGATGGGCGGATTTGTGACCTGCGCGAAGAGCTGCTTGAAGTAGTTGAACAGCGGCTGCGGGCGGTCTGACAGGCATGCCAGCGGCGTGTCAGTCCCCATGGAGCCAACGGGCTCCTCGCCCTTTGCGCCCATCGGCGCAAGCACAATGCGAAGGTCCTCTTCGCTGTAGCCATAAGCGCGCTGGCGGCGGAGCAGGGTTTCAGTATTGGAGGCAATGACCCGCGAGGGCTCGGGCAGCTGTTCCATGGTGACCTGCTGTTCCTGGAGCCACTTTCCGTAGGGCTGGCGCGCCGCCAACTCCTTCTTGATCTCAGCGTCAGAGATGATGCGCTTCTGGACCGTGTCCACCAGGAACATGCGACCGGGTTGCAGACGGCCCTTCTTGCGAATATCTTCCGCGGGCATCTCCAGCACGCCGGCCTCCGAAGCCAGCACCACCAGATCGTCTTTGGTGACGATGTAGCGGCCGGGGCGCAGGCCGTTGCGGTCCAGGGTGGCGCCAATGACGCGGCCGTCAGTGAATGCAATCGCGGCAGGCCCGTCCCACGGTTCCATCAGCGAGGCATGGTACTCGTAGAAGGCGCGCTTATCCTCGTCCATGTCCGGATTGCCGGACCATGCCTCGGGGATGAGCATGGCCATGACGTGGGGCAGGGAACGGCCGGACTGATAAAGGAATTCCACGGCGTTGTCGAGCGAAGCGGAGTCGCTGCCGCCGGGTACGACGACCGGATACAGATCGTCGATTTTGCCCTCGTAGAGCGAGCTCTGGAGCACCGACTGGCGTGCATTCATCCAGCTGACGTTGCCGCGGATGGTATTGATCTCGCCGTTGTGGGCCACATAGCGATAAGGGTGCGCGAGCTTCCAGCTGGGAAAGGTGTTGGTGGAGAAGCGCTGGTGCACGAGGCAAAGCGCGCTGGTGACGAGAGGATTGGCCAGCTCGAAGTAGAACTTCTCAATCTGCGGAGCCAGCATCAGGCCCTTATAGATGATGGTGCGGCAGGAAAATGAGGGAATGTAGAAATCTTCCTTGCCTTCAATCTCCGAGGCTTCCATTTCGTTTTCAGTACAACGGCGGACGCGATAGAGGAGGCGCTCAAACGACTCCTCGTCCATTGCCGCAGGACGGGCCACGAAGAACTGTTCAATGTAAGGCTGGGAGGCGCGTGCTTCGCGGCCAATGGCGTCGCCGTTGACTGGGGTATCGCGCCAGCCGAGGACGGTGAGACCCTCCCGCTGGGCGATGCGCTCGAAGACGCCCTCGCACTGCAGGCGGCTATGTTTGTCCACCGGGAGAAAGACCATGGCCACGCCATAGGCGCCGGGTGCAGGGAGTTGCATGCCCAGTTCGCCGCACTCGCGCGCGAAAAAGACATGAGGTATCTGGATCAGGATGCCCGCGCCATCGCCAGTCTCCGGGTCGCAGCCCGCCGCACCGCGATGGGTAAGGTTGATCAGGACCTCAAGGCCCTTGCGGATGATCTCGTGGCTCTTTTCACCGCGAATGCTGGCAACGAGGCCCATGCCGCAGGCGTCGTGCTCATTGCGTGGGTGATAAAGTCCCTGGGAATGAGGAATGCGGAGACGAGTATCCGATGTGTGCATGGCTACCTTCTGAGTAAGCGTTGTTCAGTGCGTCGAGCGGTTGCGGGCCGAAGATACACAGCCACCGAGACGATTCCCGTGGGCATCGCCATACGTCGTCTTGTGAAGGCCTGCCTCGGCAGACCCGGCCGTGTCTGGGATAGTGCTGAACACTCTATAATAGCGGAAATTCAATGCATTTTTAAAAGTCCTTTAGATTCAGAGGCGAATTTCGGTCCACATTGTGAAAAAGGCGTCTGGAGAGCGAGGCGCGCCGCCGATGGACGGCACGCGGGCGCCTTATCCCCTGGGGATGACGCAGGGGCGGGAGCCGGCGAGGTGGTGCGGTGCAGGGAACCTACAGACGGCAGATGAGCAGCTCGCGCTCGTAGATCATCTCGGGCGGAAGATGGTCGTGCAGCTTGATGAACAGCTCTTCATGCGCAATGACCTCCTTGCGCCAGGCAGCGCGGTCGATGGTGAGCAATTCGTCGAACGTTTCGCGAGGGAATTTGAGTCCTTCCCAGTCGATGTCTTCATAGCGGGGGACCCAGCCGATCGGGGTTTCGCGGCCATGGGCGCGACCGTGGACGCGGTCGACAATCCAGCGCAGAACGCGCATGTTTTCGCCGAAGCCGGGCCACATGAAGCGTCCATTGGAGTCCTTGCGGAACCAGTTCACGTGGAAGATGCGCGGCGTCACGTCCAGTTCGCGCTGCATTTTGATCCAGTGGCGAATGTAGTCGCCCATGTGGTAGCCACAAAAGGGCAGCATGGCCATGGGATCACGCCGAACCTGTCCCACGGCGCCCGTAGCGGCGGCGGTGGTTTCAGAGCCCATGGTGGCGCCGATGTAGACGCCGCTGGACCAGTTGAAGGCCTGGTAGACAAGGGGCAAAGTGGTGGAGCGGCGGCCGCCGAAGATGATGGCGCTGATCGGCACGCCTTCGGGCGATTCCCAGTCCGGGTCGATGGTGGGGCACTGCGACGCGGGGGCAGTAAAGCGGCCATTCGGGTGCGCCGCGGTGCGGCCCGTTTCCTTACCGATCGCGGGTGTCCAACGATCGCCGCGCCAGTCAAGGCACTCGGCGGGCGGCGCCTCGGTCATTCCCTCCCACCAGACGCCGCCGTCGGGTGTGAGCGCCACATTGGTAAAGACGGAGTTGCGCGCAAGGGTGGCCATGGCGACCGGGTTGGTCTTGACACCGGTGCCGGGCGCGACGCCGAAGAAGCCTGCTTCAGGGTTAATGGCGCGCAAGCGGCCATGGGCATCGGGGCGAATCCAGGCGATGTCGTCGCCCACGGTCCACACCTTCCAGCCGACCATGGCTTTGGGCGGAATGAGCATGGCGAAGTTGGTCTTGCCGCAGGCGGAAGGAAACGCCGCCGCAATGTAGGTCTTCTCGCCTTCTGGGCTTTCCACGCCCAGGATGAGCATGTGCTCGGCCATCCATCCCTCGTCGCGGGCAATATTGGAGGCGATGCGAAGGGCGAAGCATTTCTTGCTGAGCAGGGCATTGCCGCCATAGCCGGAGCCATAGGACCAGATTTCGCGTGTCTCAGGGAAGTGCACGATGTACTTGGTTTCGTTGCAGGGCCAGGGAACATCGGACTGGCCTGGCTTGAGGGGCATGCCCACTGAATGCATGCAGGGCACTACGCGCTTCTCGTCCTTGTCGATCTCCGCAAAAACGGGCGCGCCGATCCGGGCCATGGTGCGCATCTGGGTGACGACGTACGGTGAGTCAGTGAGCTGGACGCCGATTGCCGACATGGGCGAGCCGACAGGACCCATGCTGAAGGGCAGCACATACATGGTGCGGCCTTGCATAGAGCCGCGAAAGAGTTGCTTCAGGCGGCGCCGCATCACAAATGGGTCTTCCCAGTTGTTGGTGGGGCCGGCGGCGTCGCGCGAGAGCGAGCAGATGAAGGTGCGGTCTTCCACGCGCGCCACATCACCGGGTACGGAGCGCGCATAGTAGCAGCCGGGCCAACGCTTCTTATTGAGCCGGACATAGGTGCCTGCTGCGACGAGGCGATCGCAAAGCGCGTCGTATTCGGCTTTCGAGCCATCCACCCAGTGAATCGAATCCGGCCGGCAGAGGTCGGCCATCTTTTCTACCCAGCGGATCAGGTGCCGATTGGTGGTGGGCGGGGCAAGATGGAAGGCCGGCTCAGATGCGGCAATGGATGGCTTCATGGCTGCGGGTTCTCTCCTGCCGGGCGCGAAACCCTTTTCTCAAGATGTGCCGTTCGAAGCAGAACGCAAAACAGAATGGGGTTCCGCCTCCAGAATCCGGCGAACAGTTGCCATTCTCCTACATCGGGCGCGGTTCTGGCCCGAAAAAATGGCCAGGCCGCAACCGCCCGGCCAGTGCAGGCCGCCGCAAACAGGATCATTTACGGTGACCCGCGAAGGGGTTGGATCTTTAGAAGAGGCTTCCCTCAGGGGCTAAAGCCCACCTTATGTTGAGTCGTCTTCGGCACGGCTGAAGCCGTGCCTTTCAAAACACGAACCATTTACGGCACAAGTGAAGCCATGGCCTTCAAAACATGAACCAATTGCGGTACAAGTGAAGCCGTGGCCTTGCAAAACATGAACCGTTTGCGGCACGACAGAAACCGTGCCCTTGCAAAGCATGGACGACCGTCTGTGCGGCGGACACCGCCAGCAGCCCGACAATCGCCGCCCGGCGGTGTCTGGCAAGGGTAATGGAAGGAGACGAGAGCGGGCCCCAGGCCAGCCTGCATGTCCGGCATTGGCCGGGAATGCGGGCGTGGCGAACCTACTGCGGAATGGAGGTTCTTGGGGTCTTAGGCACAAAGTAGGAGTCTACTGCGCACGCAACCGAGGCGCGATCGATGCAGGGCTCAACCCCCTGGTAGCGAGCAGCCCAGCAAATCTGATTCATCAGATCGCGCGGATAACAGCCTCGCAAATCCTGCTTCAGCGTGTTCTGGATGAAATCGATTACGTCATCCACTAAGGATGGATCGGGCACCAGGCCATGATCTGCGGCAACGCGACGGAAGATCTCCTGGAATTGATCGGGCGTCACCGGTCCAACGTAGATCTTGGTTTGAATTCTGCGGAGGAAGGCGGGATCCATCACGATGGTGGGGTCGAGATTGGAAGCGAAGACCACCAGCATCTCAAAGGGAACTTCAATTTTGCGTCCGCCGGCCAGGGTAAGGAATTCAATTCTTCGATCCAATGGCACGACCCAGCGGTTGAGCAATTCTTCCGGGTGGATTCTTTGCCGGCCGAAGTCGTCAATAATAAGGACGCCGTTGTTGGCCTTCATCTGGGGTGGGCCTACATAGAAACGGGTGGTCTGGTTGAACTGCAGGTCCAGCATTTCGACGGTCAACTCTCCGCCCACGAGCACCGTGGGGCGATCGCATAGAACCCAGCGTTCGTCATGGTCCGCAGACTCCCGGGTTGCTTGCCGCTTGTGGATGACAGGGTCGTAGACCGTAATGATTTGACCGTCGACCTCAACGGCGTAGGGCAGCCAGGCCGCATCGACGGCGAGCACCTTTGACATGGTCTCCGCGGTCGCGGTCTTGCCGGTTCCCGGCGGGCCGTAGAGAAAGACCGGGGCGCCAGAGTTGAGGGCTGTGCCGAACTGCACCAGCATCTTGCTGTCAATCACCATGTGGGCAAAGGCTCGCTCGACATCCGCAGGGCGCACCTGCACGTTCCGCACGCTCTGCTTGCGAACCTGATCAACATAGCTGCTGAGCGAAACCGGAGCCGCGCCTGAATATTGACATTGCGCCAGCAACTCCAGGGCGCGCGTTCTGCCATGAGAGGTGATTGCGAACATGGGGACGTTCATGTTCATGCCGGTTACTTCGCAGAGCAGCCTGTTCCGCATCCGGTTGAACAACTCGTTTGCCACTTCAAAACCGACACGCATCTGATCGGCAAGGTCAGTTACGGAGATGCCGCCAGCGAGGTAGAGCGTTTTGAGCGCGATATCTTCAAGAGTCGTCTCTTTGACGCCTACCTCGGAGATTGACCTCGGCTTATGGAGAGGGCCCTGGGCAAAAGAATCTTCAAGGGAGGCCGGCGAATTGAAAAGAATATCCATGTTTTTCGCTTTGATTCTGAGCAAATATACCGCGTCTTGCCGGGCAGGGCCACAAATTTTGCGGTTTTGTTCGCTAGAGGTAACGCGTGAGTGATGTGAAGAGAGGCGCAGATTTGCGGGATCAAAAGGGACGCGCAGCACGCGATGCGCACTGCGCCGCCGACAATTCCAAGATGCGGAAGCGGGTGCGCACGGTATCCGCAGGCAGCGTCTTTGCCCTGGAAGCACCGGCACGCATACCGGAAAATACTCATTTACCAGCAATAAGTGGCAACGACATCCGGGGCACTTGGGAGTTGATTCGTGACGGTAGTGTGTAAAACAATCTGCAAATTCTTCTTTTCCCAGCTTTTAGGGAGGGACATGGCCAGTGCCGAAAGGGACTGTGAATTCGTGATGAACTCGGCTGCGGCTTGAGTTCCTGCGTAGCCCACTCCAGCCACGGCAATCACAGTCGTACCGGTTTTTGAGTTCAAGATCCGGGATACGATTGCGTAGTCCTCTGTAAAGCCAGCACTGGCGGCCCAGCGCTTTCGGGGGTCGGAGCGATCAACGATGCTGCTGGGCCCATCGAACACATAATGCAGATTCTCAGTCACGGACAAAGTCCAAGAGTTGTTGTGCGCCCCGATCAAGATGGTGGGGCTTTCTCGCAGGTCGCCATAGGCAACATCTTCGCCGTATCGAATACTGAACGGTCTGCCGCGATGCACCAGCAGGGCCTCGATACTTGTGATCGCAGCGACATCGCCAATTGTGACGAAGGTATCTTTCGCGGGATATAGATCCTGTCCGTCAATTTTGGTGCCAGGGGGCAACGGAATATAGGATTCATACCCCATCTCCTCGGTATGGTTCCGAGGGTGCTCGCGGTAGTAGGCGGCCAAATACGAAGGGGACAATTGATAGACAGCATTGCCGCCGACATAGATCAATGTAGTCTGATGGTTGTCTAAAATTGGCGCCCAAAATTGGTTAAAGGCACGCGTCTCAGGGGATGGGAGCCAGTGTTGTACTGCCCCGATCAGGATCACCGCTGCAGAGGCAGCAATGATTGCCCGCCTGCGAACACTAAATCTTTTAGGGGATGGAGAGACGACCTGTTCGACCACCTCCTGGGGAATCGGCGAGGTCGCAGGGTCAACCGGCTTGGGGCTGAGTTCAGGTTCGTGCGACGGAGCCGTTGGTGGCTGACTCCGGTTCCCGTCCATTCGTTCGAAGACAGCCTTGAAGGAGCCGAGAGGAACACTAATTCGGACGGCTTTTTCATGTTCGATTTGATAGTAGAGGGCTAGGCGCTTCCTGACCTCGGCCACCCGGGCGCGGACGATCGGGTCCGCATTGGTATCGTAATCGGGTCGTCGACCGAAGACCTCGCTTCCGATCACTCTTTCCTTCAGGAACTCCGCGTGCCCTGACAATGTCTTGTCGACGATGAATCGCAGAAGATCCTGAGCTTGCTTACTTGTGCGAAAGGGATTGCTGACCAATATCTCTGCAAGTGCCTGTTGAATCAGTGTCGCGAGGCTCTCCTGGGGAAGCGGCCCCGGCTGCGAAGATTCTTCGGATTCAAGAACGCGACCCATCGGACCCCAAACTGAACGTCGTCTGCACCGTACTCTACTCCATCCGCGACGGGCTGACAACCTCCGTATTTTGTTGGAAAACCTCTCGTACAGTACCATACAGCACCTTGCAAAACACCATAAAGTTATCGATTACTTGCTGTCGCCGTGGAAAGTGTTCCCGCTTTGTGCTGTATTCCTCGACCAGCCAGACTGAGCGGGCGTCGTGGCCCCCTTCCGAATGGGCCTGGGGCAAATCGCAAGCGACATCAGAGAAGGATTTTAGGAGGTAAGATGAATAAGTTACGGCTCATAGGTTTGGCGGTCCTGATCATCGCGCTAGGACTGACCTTCCCTTCGGAACTCCGTGCGCAGTCGAAGAGCACGACAGCGACTCTGTCAGGAACGGTTGCCGACCCGTCGGGGGCCAGAGTCCCGAAAGCGACGGTGAGGCTCACCAATCCAGAAAATGGAATCGTCCGAACCGACACTACGACCGGCGAGGGTGAATTCTCCTTCGCGTTTCTCCCGCAGGGCACTTACGTTCTTGAGGCGAGCGCGCCAGGTTTCAGGACCACCAAGCAGACCGGGATCGCCCTTACGGCGGGAGACACGCTGACCATGGCGGTCGCCCTGACCGTCGGCGCGACCGAACAGGTGACAGTGAATGCGAGCGGGCCGCTGCTTCAAACACAGGACGCGAACATCAGCACCGAGATTACGAGCAAGCAAGTGGAGGAACTTCCGCTCAATCTAAGAAACGTGCTTTCTTTTGCAACGCTGGATTCTGCTGTGAACGTGCAAGGCGATCGGCAGTTGTTGGGGGCGGGTGGAAGCGAAGACACGGCCGACCAGGATTACTCCTTCCTGAATTTTGGAGGGGGCTATTTCGGGACCAACCTGTTCCTTCTGGAAGGCGGCTACGACGTGGCCCAGGGCTGGGGAGGAATCTTGTATGTGCCTGCCCCGGAAGATACGGACCAGGTCAAGGTAACCAGTTACTCGTTTTCGGCCCAATACGGATTCAGCACCGGCAATGTGATCAGCCTGACCACCAAGGCGGGCAGCCGCGACTACCACTTTCTTGCCGACGAGTACATTCGCAACCCGGATTTGGACGCCAACCTCTACTTCAACAACCTGAGCGGCACGCCCAAACCTAACGACCATCGCAATCAGTTCGGGATCGCCGGCGGCGGCCCATTGTATATCCCAGGGATCTACGAACAGCGGGACAAAACCTTCTTCTTTGCCAATTATGAGGGGTTGCGGCTGAACGGGGGACTCAGCTACAGCGCTGAAGTGCCCACTGCAGCTCAGTTAGGGGGCGATTTTTCGTCGGAGCTCACGACAACTTCATTGGGTACGGATTGCCTCGGCCGCACCATCTTTCAGGGCGCGATCTACAACCCCTACTCACTCAGCACGTGCCCGAATGGGTCGGTAGTGCGTAATCCCTATCCGGGGAACATCATTCCCACGTCCGGCGTGGGGGGAATCGATGCCCTGGCAAATCAATTTGCCACGGGCAACTATTGGCCGGCGCCGAAGAACCCAGGGGGCGGCTTCAACTTCAACACTACCGTGAATGCGCCGACGACTTCCAACGAGTGGGGGATTCGCATTGACCACAATATCAACGCGAATAACCGTATCTACGGACAATTCTCGAATAAGCACGAAGGCAAGGTCCAAACCGGGGCCTTTTACGGACCAAACGATGTTGCCGGGCCCTATGTGTTCGACCCGAACAACCGCATGTTTGGGGTTTTGGGCTATTCTCACGTTTTCTCGCCAACCTTCGTCATGTCCAGCGAGCTGTTCTTCATTCGCAATCCCGGGGGGAACATTGTCCAAGGCTACCCGTTCAAGCCTTCTTCGCTTGGATTCCCGGGCATCCTCGATACGTGGACACCACAGTTTCCGCAGGTTGGGTTTGGAAACACTTTCAGCGGGAGCGGTTTCTATGCTCCGCTGGGAGCAACACAAGGCTCCGGCCAAGCGAGCTTTCCGCAGAACAACGGCAGCCTAACCATAGACGTGAACAAATCCCTGCAAAAGCAATCTATTTCATTTGGGTATATGGGCATTTGGCAGACCGACGATGGCGGTAGGCTCACCCCGACAGCACTAAACTTCAACAACGAGATGACGGCAGGTCCTGACCCAGCGACCTTGCAAGGCGAAAGCCCCGGAGACGCGCTGGCTTCGTTCATGGTCGGGGCCGGCAATCCTGGGGCTAATGCGGCCGGCTCCACAGGATTCAACGCATTTCCCGCGCCAACGTACTACATGCATGGAATGTACGTTCAGGACGATTGGAAAGCGACTCGTAAGCTCACCTTGAACCTTGGCTTCCGGTATGACATCCAGATGCCTCCGACAGCGCGGCACAACCAGCAGGCATATTTCGATCTCCACGCCCTGAATCCGATCAGCGTGACGACAGGAATCCCGGTCTATGGGGAGACGGTCTACAACCAGCCTGGGAACCGCTTCCTGTATAAGCCGAATTTGCATGACTTTGCGCCCCGCATCGGCTTTGCGTACGCGCTGACGCCAAAGGTGGTCTGGCGAGGCGGCTATGGTATCTACTACGCCAGGAATTTCTATGGCGGCAACGGACCGGACCCGGGATATTCGACATCGACGGCTTGGACTTCATCGGTTGACGGGATCCACGTGACCACCCCGCTCGCGCAGGCATTCCAGTCGGGACTGGTGCCGGTTACCGGGAACTCACTGGCAGGCCTGACCAGCGTTGGTCAGACCCCCAGCGTGGTGAATCGGAACCGCGTGGATCCCATGACCCAGCAGTTCAGCTTTGGATTCCAATACGCCCCCACTCCCAACGACGTACTAGATATCAATTACGTGGGGAGCCGCGGAAGGAACATTACCCTTGCCGGCATGAATTATGGCCAACTGAATCCCTCCTACCTTTCGATGGGCTCCACGTTGAATAACATTTTGCCCAGCCCCTACGCCGCCGCATTGAGCACACTCAAGCTTCCCGCTCCTAGCTGCCCCTACACGGTGGCGCAGTCCCTGATGCCGTATCCGGAGTACTGTGGTGGCGTCTCAGCCGAAGACGAACCGGTCGGAATCAACAGTTACAACGCATTGCAGGCAAGCTTCAAGCATCGTTTTGGCGCGGGGCTGGTGTTTACGGCTTCCTACACCTTCTCAAAGTTTCTGTCCGATACGGGCGGCCCGGAAGAATGGGGCTCTATCAATGGCGACCAGGGGGGGTCGAGTATCCGTAACTTCTATAACCTGAAAGCCGATTATTCGGTGGACGGCACCGATATCCCTCAATCTCTGGTTCTGAACTATGTGTATGACCTGCCGATTGGCCGGGGCAAGAAGTTCGGCGGCGGCATGAACAAAGCTGTGGACGCGGTTGCGGGCGGATGGGAGGTGGCGGGAATTACCACCGCACAGAGCGGTTTCCCGATGTCGATTGGTCCCGGCACAAACTCCGAGACGGTTTTTGGCGGCAATCAGCACGCACAATTGACTGGGCAGCCACTTAAGAGCGGCAGCTGCGGCGGCACCTTTGGGATCCCTTCCATCCCTGTAGGATCGAAGTATTGCTTCTTTAACCCGGCCGCCTTTGCAGCGCCGAGTCCCTTCACCTTCGGCAATGCTCCACGCTACTTTTCAAATTTGAGAGCACCCGGATACGTGGACCAGGACCTAACATTGGGAAAGTGGTTCAGCTTTCACGAGAAGTTACGCCTCCAGTTTGGCATGCAGATGTTCAACGCTTTCAACCATGCCAATTTCGACATACCTGCCGCCACCGTCGGAAGCCCTAATCTTGGCCTGAGCTCAAGCACACAAGGAGCAAGACAAATGCAGGGTGTGCTGAAGATAACTTATTAGAGGCCCTATGCGGTGGACAGTACTTCTTGTGCTAGGTACAGCGATTCCGCTCACGATTTCGTCAGTGAGCGGAATTGCGGTGGCGCAGGATCACGATCAGATTGTTCAGTCTCTCCTGGCTGACGCCCACGCGGCCCAGTCCAGGGGAGATTTTGCCCAAGCTGCCCAAGCGTATCGAAAGGTAGTCGCACTGGAACCTTCTGTCGCAGAGTTATGGGCGAATCTCGGTCTCATGGACTACGAGTCAGGGAAGTCCTCTGAGGCAATGCAGAGCTTCAAGCGGGCAATTGGGCTCAATCCATCTTTGTTTGCACCTCAACTGTTCATGGGTATTGAATACCTCAAATCCAAGGACCCCGAAGCTGCCATTCCGTACCTCGAGAAAGCCGAAAAACTCAATCCGAATGATTTGCAGGCCGTCCTTAACCTCGGAAAGGCATACACATTGTCAAATCATGCAGATCGTGCCGTCGATGCCTACTCGAATGCGACCCGTCTGGCGCCTAATGACGGAAGTACCTGGCTGAGTCTCGGCACCGCGTATCTGCAGAAAGTGGAGAACGATGCGCGTCTCATGACGTCTGTCTATCGTCACTCAGCCTATGTCAGTCTGCGTGCAGCGGAAACCCTTGCCGAAGAGGGCAAGCCGCTTCAAGCCGAGAATGCCTATAAAGCGGCAATTGCTTCCGGCTCACCTGCCCCCTGCACACATGCAGAATTCGGTATCACGCTTCTTCGTACGAAAAACGTAGCCGATGCGCGCGAGCAATTCGAACTGGAGACGAGGGATGGATCTCATTGTGGATTAGTGCCGCTCGGTTTAGCAATGACCCAACTTGTCGAAGGACATCCAGAAGTTGCGTTAACGAGGTTGACTTCTATTTGGACGGCCGATCCTGGCTTCGTCGAGTCGAGCCTACCGCTGTTTCGCGACGCTGTCTCTCCTGATCAGGCAAAGTCGCTGATTGATCTGAGTCGAGCGCGAGCGAACGACCAGAGCGCCTCGGTTGAGATTGGATCACTTATTGCGAAGACATTTGATTCTGATGAGACGCCGCAGCAAATCGAATCCCGTGATGTGGTGCCGCCCTCACGCATCCCAACGCCAACGCCGGCCAATGCAGAGAGGCTCTATGCGGCTGGTAAGTTTGCCCAATGCAGTGATGCGCTCAAGCCGCTACTCGCCACGATGGGCAGCGACCAATTGCAGTTTCTTGCTTCGTGCTCCTTTTATGCGGCCGATTACCGAACAACGTCCGTCGCAGCTGAACGCCTGAAGAGCACCGCCGCGACCCGCGCGCAGGGATTGTATTGGGAGTGCAAGGCCGATGAGAAGTTGGCGATTGCAGCGCTGGCGCGCGCGGGTGAAATCGATGCGGACTCTCCGCGCATGCACGTTTTGCTCGGCGACATTCTTCGGCAAAAGCGGCGATGGGACGATGCCGAAGCCGAATACCGGAAAGCAGTCGCTCTCGATCCAACGAACCACGCAGCGCGGCTGAGCTTGGCGATCGTGTTGTTTTCCGAGTTAAAGACCGACGAAGCATTCAATATCGACCGTAGCCTGTTGGCGGAAGATCCTAACGATCCTGCTGCAAATCTGCTGGCCGGCGAGATCCTTGTCCAACGGAACACCTATGCCGAAGCTGAGCCATATCTATTAAAGTGCGGGAACCTCGAGCCCGAATTCCAGCCCCGTGTTCACGCCCTTCTAGGGCAGGTATATGCAGCGACGGGGCGGATTCCAGCCGCAATTTTGGAATACAAGAAAGGACTTTCAACCGATGAAGATGGAAGCATTCATTTTCAGCTTGGCCGCCTTTATCAGAAGTCCGGTGACAAACTTGCGGCGGAGGAGGCCTTCAGAGAATCGCAACGCCTGAGACATCAATGGGACAACCCCTCGCGCCTTGCGCTTGAACCGATTCCCGCAGACACAAGCCGTCAGTAGCAAATGAATACATGCTGATAGATAACGGATTCTCATCGCAATCATCAGAGCGCAGTTCTTGGTGACCATTCAGCACAGCAGGCCAGCCCTCTTTGGGAAGCACGACATTGGAACTCTTTAACGCCTAAGATTAGGAGTCTGATTGATGTTTGTCGCCTCTTCTAAACCGCTCATTTTCTTAACCGCATGCCTGCTTGCGTTCGGATTTGCCGGATCAGCAATTCACAGTGAAGCGGAAGATATCGAGCGAACAGCAAATGGCGCGATCCTTCGTACCGCAACAGGAGTGGTTCGAGTCGAAGTATGCTCTGACGTGGTGGTTCACATCCTCGCAAACGCAACAGGTTCGCCAATCCGGTCCGTTGTGCCAACCGTTGTGCGACCATGCGCCGGGGCGCGGTTTACGAGCTCATCCGACGCCTCGCACCTCTATCTTCGAACCGGAAAACTCACGGTTGACGTTGCCCGAGACACGGGAGCTGTCCGCTTTTTGACTTCCGAGGGACTGCCTATCCTCAGCGAGCAACATAACCATGGACGAGATGTCGCGGGGTCGGACGTTGAGGAATCGCGGGAGGGGATTCAACAGGAGTTCCTGCTATCCCCGGGTGAAGCAATCTACGGATTGGGGCAGCACCAAGAAGGATTCTTCAACTTGCGCGACATACCGATCCGGCTGCTGCAGGCAAATACAAATATCGCGATCCCATTCATGCTTTCGACAAAAGGTTACGGCCTGCTGTGGAACAACGCATCTCTCACAGACTTCAATCCTACAGAAGGGGCCATCACACTTGATGACGAGGGCGCGGGTACTTTCCGAACGCAGCAAGACGGAGATTACGGATTTCTTCTCAGCGGAAACAATCGCAGAAAACTTCGCCTTTCGGTTGATGGTAAGCAGATCATCGACATCGAGAACATGTGGGTTCCGGGCTCAGCCGGCGCAAGAATGCACCTCTCAGCGAATTCACTTCACAAAGTGATAGCGGAGACCGGAGGAAACACTGAACTCTCTTTTCGCGCTCCCTCGGACACGATGGCCTTTCGCTCTGAAACAGGTCAGGGGGTCGACTATTACTTCATCTACGGACCGGAACTGAGCCGCGTCATTGCACAATACCGGAAATACACAGGAGCCGCTCCACTACTGCCGCTATGGGCTTACGGCTTTTGGCAATGCCGGGAGCGCTACTCAAGCCAACAGCAGATTCTCGATACAGCCGGAGAGTTTCGCAAACGGCAAATCCCTGTGGATGCCCTGGTGCAGGATTGGCAGTACTGGGGAAAGTATGGCTGGAATGCTATGAAGTTCGACGAGCGCGAGTATCCTGACCCTGCCGCCATGATGGCCGCGCTGCACAAAGAAATTATCCATCTGCTTATCTCTGTCTGGGCCAAGTTCGGCGCAGACACATCTGTGAATCAAGACTTCGAGAAAGCGAATCTGGATCTGAAAAGCAAAGCCAGCACGAGCGAGCCGGGCGAGGCAAGGGAACAGGAAGATTGGGCCGATCTGTTCAATCCAAAGGCGCAAAAGCTCTTCTGGTCTGAAATTGACCGCAACCTGTTTCGCAACGGGCTAGATGGCTGGTGGCTTGATGCATCCGAACCGGAAGGTGACCCACTCAGAAAGGACGACACGTATCTCGGACCAGGAAAAACCGTTCGCAACGCTTATCCGTTATTTGAAACATCGGCAGTTTTCGACGGGCAGAGAGCCACAACAGAGAGCAAGCGTGTCGTCATCCTGTCGCGCTCCGCGTATATCGGTCAGCAGCGCAACGGCTCCATCTCCTGGTCCGGCGACATCTCGGGGAATTGGGACACCTTGCGGCGGCAGATTCCTGCCGGGCTCAGCTTCGGAATGTCAGGTTTCCCTTATTGGACAACCGATATAGGCGGCTTCTTTCGGCCAAGGGATCAATACACGTCGCCCGATTATCACGAACTGCTGATTCGCTGGTTTGAATTCGGCGTGTTCTGCCCCATCTTCCGGATTCACGGCTATCAGTCCAAAACCGAGATGTGGAATTATGGGACGGACGTGGAGAAGATCCTGACAGAGTACGACGAGCTTCGCTATCGGCTGATGCCATACATCTATTCCAATGCATGGGCCGTCACCAATCAAGGAGCAACGGTGATGCAGGCGCTGCCCTTTGTGTACCCGAATGACGTTTCCGTTCGCGAAGTGGCCGACGAGTTCATGTTTGGCGATGCCCTCCTGGTCAATCCGGTGACGCAAAAGAGTGCAACAACCCGGACTGTCGTTTTGCCTGCAGGTGAAAACTGGATCGACTTCTGGACCGGGAAAGCGTATCGCGGTGACCAAATGATCACCGCCGACGCAGCATTGGACAAGATTCCCATTCTCGTGAAAGAAGGAAGCATCGTCCCCATGGGACCGGTAGTGCAATCGACCGCCGATATGAAGGATACACTCCAGATCAGAATCTATGCAGGCAAAGACGCCGACTTTCAACTTTACGAAGACGCAGGCGACGGATACGCCTACGAGAATGGTGCGCGGGCAACGATACAGATGCACTGGAACGACCGACGCAAAACTTTCTCGATCGGTGATCGCGCCGGGAATTTCCGTGGAATGCCTCAGAAACATGTCTTCCACATTGTGCTGGTGCGGCAAGGCCACGGAATCGGCCTTAGCTCAGATTCAGAAACAGACCGCACCATTACGTATGCCGGACATCAAATGTCGGTTGATCTCGCATCGGTCGTCAAAAAGACCTCCTGACCATCATTGTTTCGGACGAGGAGAAACTGCGTCTCCATAAAGCTAAAAGAAATCGGCAGTACCATTCAGTGGCGAAGGAAGGGCCTCACTCTAGTCATCGCCCAGGTGTCACCTTCGATTCAGGGCCTATCTTTACGAAGAGCTCTGGCTGGTGACAATAGATCATGCAGGGAGGAGTGAATGGGTCAATGAACCGCAGGGAATTCGTTGCAGGTGGGATGTCTTCGATCGCGCTGTCCAGGTGTGTGAATGCGCTTCAGGGAAAGTTGACACAAACGGAATGTGCCAGCTTAATCGGTGGGGCGCGTCGCATCCCCGATCGCGATTCCATTGCCGGCTATCTTGTCAGTTTGACAGAACCTGGCCAGGGCGTCAGCTTCAGCGGCCTACCGGCGGGCAACAAATTGGTCGTCCATTATGCCTCGATGTCGGTCGGTACGATTAGTGTGGCCGTGAACAATGGGCCAACACGCAAGGTTAATATCCATTCTTCAGGAGCACTCACCGGCACTTACATAACCTCCGTCGTCGATCTGGCGATTCCTGCCAATGCCACGGTGGCCATTAGCCTGGCACCCGATGACGTCGGAGTGAACATTAATCGGCTATTGGTTGAGGATGCGTCGGGTCTGCTGCCAGACATCTGGAACCTGCCGCCCCTGCCAGTTGCGTCGGGCCCTTTTTCTCCCGACTGGAAGTCTATCGGCCGGGGCTATACCGTTCCGGCGTGGTGGCGCGAAGCAAAATTCGGCGCATGGTCGCATTGGGATCCGCAATCGATGCCCGAGCAGGGCGACTGGTATGCACGCGGCATGTATATGCAAGGTGGACGGCAGTATGAATACCATCTAAAACACTTCGGCCATCCTTCTGAATATGGCTACAAAGACATCTGCCGCAACTGGGTCATTGACCGATGGAATCCTGAGCAATTGATGAGCTTATACGTAGAAATGGGCGCCCGTTACTTCATGGCGATGGGCTGCCATCACGACAACTTTGACTGCTTCGATTCGAAATATCAGCCATGGAATTCTGCTCAGGTTGGGCCGAAGGTGGACATCGTCGGCACGTGGGAGAAAGTGGCACGCAGGCACGGGATGCACTTTGGAATAGGATTTCACGATACGCCGGCGCGCACGTGGGGTCAGTTCATGCCGGTTCGTTACACCGGGGACAAAACTGGACCGATGAAAGACGTACCCTACGACGCTCTTCAAACCATTCGGGACGGCAAAGATCAATGGTGGGAAGGTATGGATCCGGCAGATCTTTACGGTACGCCGCACACCATTACGATGGGCATTCCGCGCGGTCCGGGAAACGACCCCCTGCACTCGCCTTTTGCCAACCAATTCATGTGGCGCGTGGACGATGCAATAACCAAATATCATCCCGACATCATCTATTTCGATGAGCACGCAGGCGATTCGCAAGTCGATCTTGGTGTGCATATGGGGCTTGGGTTTCTCGCTCCGCAGTTGATCGCGAATTTTTATAACAAGTCCCTGCAATGGAACCAGGGCACGATGGCGGCGGTTGTCAATCTTAAAGGTGTCGGCGGGCGTTACAACAGTTTCCAGGATGACCCTGAACTTCTCCCCTACGTCGATCGTTCGCTGGTCAAGAGCACTGAAGCAATTATCGAGCCGGAGATCATGGCTTATCCGTTTCAGACCGAAACCACGATCGCTGATTGGCACTACAGAACCGGACAGAAATATATGGATGCCGCGAGGATCGTCCATAGTTTGATGGACAACGTCTGCCGCAACGGAACCATGCTGCTCAATCTCACGCAACACGGCCGCGGAGATCTCGACCCCGAGGTCATCGCAATTGCCCGAGATATTGGCGCTTGGTTGAAGATCAACGGCGAAGCGGTCTATGGTTCTCGCCCCTTCGAGGTTTTTGGCGAAGGAGGTATTCGCTACACGCGCAATCACGGGAATGTCTACGCCACGCTCCTAAATTGGCACGGCGGTCCGGTCACTCTGAAAGCACTTCGCGCCGGCGGAGCGACTCTAGGCAAGGTTTCAAAAGTTGAACTGCTTGGGTCGAACGTTCCGCTGACGTTTCTTCAAGGCGATCAGGGATTGACTGTCAGCCCCATTGGACCTGTGCAGCCGCTTCCCGGGATCGCCAACGATTCACTCGCATCAGGGCTGCGCGTTCTGCGTGTCACCCATGACAAGGGCTGGATCAACGATGACGATCTCGAAGTAGTCGCGTATGGATGGGTGCGCCGCTGCAATCTTGGGAGCGGCGACTACAACAACGACTTGACTACCAGCGACACGCCTGGCGATGTGTGGAAGTCTTCCTTCACTGGCAGCGGTGTCTCGGTCATTGCCCCGAAGGAAGCCGGAGCCGGAAAGATCGAGATTCAGATTGACGGCTTTCCTCGCGCCACGTCGGACCTGTCGACAACCGGCGCGCGTCAAGCCCAGCAATCGGTTTGCCAAGTGGCGGGCTTGACCCTCGGCAAACACTCCATCGCCATTATTAATAGAGGTCCTGGCCCGGTGGCGATCGATGCGCTGGTTGTTCAATGACTGGCGAGTCTGACGTATCGGCCCGCGAGCAAG
>VFSW01001035.1_pt1 | contig 41522 bp, 34 predicted proteins | sample 5358111 | NCBI WGS metagenome assembly VFSW01 (sample SAMN11554181, study PRJNA540505) | mine drainage metagenome | isolation source: sediment from site ElyBrook_90M | place: USA: Ely Copper Mine, Vershire, VT | collected 2017
TGCTCGCACAGAGGACTTTCACCTCCAAGTCACGCGCCATGCTGGGCGCACAAACCAGCGGGCAGACCTTATGTGCAGGCCTGCCCGTTTTTATGGAGTGTTTGTTTTTCGCGAATAGTCGGGCGATTAGTTTCCGCTCGGCGAGGCGACCATGCCTTCGTTCATCTTGTGCAGCATCGCGCGGTCGGTCGACGAATCATATTTGATCGCCTGCGCTGAAACTTTCACCGTCGAGCCATCATCGGAGACATCGCTCTTTTCCTTCACCAGCGCGTCAAGCGTGTCGGGCCATTTCGCATAGCCCATGTTCTTCAGCTTTTCCTTGATCTTGGCTTCGTTAATAGCGTCCGGCGTGAACGGCTCGGTGTAAGTCACGTCGCCCAGCACCGTGTAGGGCTTGTTGGCCGGAGGATCATCCGGCGTCACATAGATGTGCGCGATATCGACGTGCTGCACGAAAGTCTGCTGCTTCTTTTCCTGCGCCTGGCGTTCCGCTTGAACGGCAGCGCACGAAGAAAGCGCGACCGCGGCCACGCCCACCAGCAGCGACCTGCTTATCCATTTTAGTAACATGTTCGACCCCATCTACCCTTTCGCGAGTGGTTTAGAATTTCTATATATCCCTTTGCAGGGAAGCTTGTCTAATCTTCGTGTTCGCCGAGAATACTCTGATCCGGGCACGGAAAGGATGCGGACCTTCCCATCGCCCGCTACAATCGCCGGGTGACGAAATTTGCGGTGTGTTTCCTGCTCGTCTTCGGCGAGCTGGCCCTCGGCGGTATGTTCGCCCTCGCGATACCTCCGTTTTTCAAAATCGAGCGCGGATTCTATAAGTCCACCGCATGCGTATATCTCGCCTCCGCCCTGATGGCCACCGTCGGTCTCGGGATGCTGGCGTGGCGCGCGACCGGCAATCATACGCCCGGCCCGACTGCGCTCTGGATCGTATGCTCGATTTGGGCATTCTTTTGCCTGCTCTTCGCGCTTTATGTAGTGACGCTATGGACCGACCTCGCGATACTGCGAGCGCGCGCGTTCAGCTTTGGATTGCTCGCCGGACTGATTGCGGTCTCGGCGTTGGTGCTGCTTCTCAAGCCGGAAGCCTTTGGATTGATCGCGTCGACCGCCTACATCATCACCGCCGTGACCTCAGCCGCAGTGCTGGGCCTGGTGAGCGGTGCGATGATGTTCGGACATTGGTACCTGATCGATTTGGGCATGGATGTCGAATACCTGCGCAGCTTCATTCGCATCATCGGCATCGCACTGGTCGCCGATCTCCTCGCGATGGCGCTGGCGCTGGCGGTGCTGGCGATCTTCGGCGGGCACGGCGCGACCTCGGCAATCGCGGACCTGTTCGAGAATCATCTCACGCTGTTTCTGATGCGGATGGTGCTGGGACCGGTCGCCTCGATCGTGCTGGCGTGGATGTGCTGGCAGACTTTGAAAATCCCGCAGACGATGGCGGCGACCGGACTGCTCTACATCGCGCTGATGTCGGTGGTGGTCGGCGAGATGCTCGGGCGCTTCATCCTGTTTCGGACCGCGCTTCCGCTGTAACCACGCGAATGATATTCGATGAAGCGTGAGTGAAGACTTCGACAGCGAACGTTTTCCCGGCAACTTCTACCCGGGGATGATCATGCGCCTCGATCGCAACCGCGCGCGTGGCGTGGTGCGCTCGCATACCGGCAAGGAAATTCCGTTCGAGTTCCCGCATGTCGCCGTCATCGGCGCGGAGATCGGCGGCCAGGCGCCCGGCATCGAACTGCTGCGCGAGGGTGACAGCATCGGCTTCGACGTGGGATGGACCTCGCACGGCCTGGTCGTCACCACCATCAAGCCGCGCGCCTAGAAAACCTCGCTACCGCCTGCGCTGCAACATCCGCCACATCTTGCAGCCGAGCGGATTAATCTCGCCGAGCACCTCATACCCGCGCGATTGATAGTAGGAAACATTTTCCTGCGTCCCGGTTTCCAGATACACGCCGCATAGCGAGGAGCGCGCGGCAGCCAGCCGGCGGAGCTCCTCGATCAGCACGCTCCCGCAATGATGGCGCTGATAATCGGGATCGACGCCGAGAAAGTTGAGATAGATGTGCGGATCATGCGGATGATTCTTCAGCAGCGCGCTCTCAAACTGGATTCCGCGCTTCACCCCACCCCACCCACCCCCTTTAAGCATGCGCGGCATTTGCAGGCGGCCGGGCACGACCAGCGTCGTGACCGGCACGCCGCCGCTCTCGAGAATCGCCGCGGCCACGACTTTGTCATCCATTAGGACGCCGAGGACCGGCTCGCCGGGCCGGGCCTGAATCCCCAGCATCGCCTCGAAGAAAAATGTCAGCAGCCGGGCTCGCTCGACCGGGTCAGCCGGCTCGGGCAGGAGCACCTTGACCGGGGGATCGTTGATGAAGGCGCGCCCCAACGCTCGCGCGGCCTCGGGATACTGTTCGGGGAAAATGATTGAAGCGGCAGGCCGCTGATCTTTTGAATCCATGGTGTGATTGTATCAGTGCCGCGTCAGCACGCGCGAAACCGCATCGCGCCATCCGGCCAGCAATTGATCGCGCAGCTCCCCGCGCATCTTCGAGCGGTAGATTTTTCCGCCTTGACGTAGCTGGTCGAGCGACGCCGCCGATTTCCACACGCCCACCGCCAGCCCCGCGAGCATCGCCGCACCCATCGCGGTGGTCTCCGCGATTTTCGGCAGCACGACCGGCCGGTCGAGCAAATCCGCCTGGAACTGCATCAGGTACGGATTCGCCACCGCGCCGCCATCGGCACGCAACTCGCTGATGCGATGTCCGGTGTCAGCCTCCATCGCGACGATCACGTCACGCACCTGGTATGCGATCGAATCGAGCGCGGCGCGCACGATGTCGTTGCGCGTCGTTCCTCGGGTAATACCCACCAGCGCGCCTTTCGCCTCGGCATCCCAGTACGGCGCGCCGAGCCCGACGAACGCCGGCACCAGGTAGGGCTCGGTGCGCGTGCGGCTCTTGCGTGCGAGGTCGAGGCTGTGGGCGGCAGTTTTGATGAGCCCGAGCCCATCGCGCAGCCATTGAATCGCGGCGCCCGCAATAAACACCGAGCCCTCGAGGGCATATGCGATCTCGCCGTGCGGCCCCAGCGCCGCGGTGGTCAGCAATCGATTGCGCGAGGCGATGCGCTGATTGCCGGTGTGCATCAATAGAAAGGCGCCGGTGCCATAGGTTGACTTGGAGTCGCCGGCCTTCACCGCGCGCTGCCCAAACAGCGCCGATTGCTGATCGCCGATCACCGCGCCAATCGGGATCGCGCGATTCCCGATCGTACCCGATGCGGCTTCGGCGAACGGGCCGCGCGAGCCGATCGCACCCGGCAGCATCTCAGCAGGGATATCGAGCATCCGCAGCATCTCCTCGTCCCAGGTGTGATGTTCGAGGTTGAACAGCATCGTGCGCGAGGCGTTGGTGTAGTCGGTCACGAATGCGGCCCCGCCAGAAAGTCGGAAAATCAGCCAGGTGTCGATAGTCCCGAAGCATAACTCGCCGCGCGCCGCGCGTTTGCGCAATTCAGGCTTCGCGTCGAGCAGCCATTTGAGCTTGGTGCCGGAAAAATACGGATCGAGGAGCAATCCGGTGCGCGCCGATACTTCGCCTTCGTGGTCGGCGAGGCGGCGGCAAATTTCCGCGCTGCGGCGGCACTGCCATACGATCGCGCGATACACAGGACGCCCCGACTTGCGCTCCCATACCACGAACGTCTCGCGCTGGTTGGTAATGCCGATTGCCGCGACATCCGCGACTGCCGCGCGCGCCGCCTTCAGCGCCTTCCTCGCGAGCACGACCGACGAGCGATAGATCTCCTCCGGGTCATGCTCGACCCATCCCGGCTTCGGGTAGAACTGGCGAATCTCGCCGTAGGCGCGGCCGCGAATTTTTCCGCGCGCGTCGATGACGAAAACCGTGGTGCCGGTGGTGCCTTGATCGATTGCGAGTATGAGGTCGGCCATCGCGCGCTATTTTGCGATAGCCGGTAAGCGTTTGCGAGCCGCCGAGGGCTTCACGACAACTCCCACTTGCGGACAATCCAGAAGCAGCGTGCATTGCTCGCAGCGCGGTTTACGCGCATCGCAGACCTGGCGGCCGTGCAGAATGAGGCGCATCGAAAACGGCGTCCAGTCGCGGTCCGGCAAAATCGCGCACAGGTCCTGCTCGATGATCTCGGGCTCGCCACTCTTGCTCAGCCCAAGTCGGCCCGATAACCGCCGCACATGCGTATCGACCACCAGCCCCGGCTTTCCATGCACGTGGCCGAGCACGACGTTTGCCGTCTTGCGTCCCACGCCGCGCAACGTGACGAGGTCTTCCATCGTATCGGGAAGTTGGTTGCCGAAGCGCTCGACGATGTCCTGCGCCGCGGCCATCAGCGACTTCGTCTTCTGGCGGAAGAATCCAGTGGTGACGATCATGCGCTCGACATCGCGCGGATCGGCGGCAGCCATCGCAGCAGGATCGGGATATTTCGCGAACAGCACCGGAGTGACCTGGTTGACGCGCTCATCGGTGCATTGCGCCGACATGATGGTCGCGGCGAGGCATTGCCAGGGAGTCTCGAAGTTCAGGCTGATGCGCGCTTCGGGATACAACTTCGCGAGCGCTTTCGAGATACGCGCCGCGCGTAATTTGCGATCCTCCAGTGATTCCCGTTTCGCCATCGCCAACTCGTCACGCCGCGCGCCGGCGTTTCAGGTCGCTAACAAATCCCGCCAGCTCGGCTTCCTCGCGCGCCGCATCCCATCCTAGTTCCGCCGCCATGATGCGCGCGACCGCGGGCGCCGCGGCTTCCGCTTCGATCGGATATCTCCAGACGAGCGAAGTGCGCCGCACCAGAAAATCCGCCACGCATTGCGCCATCTCGTTGCGAATCGCGTGTACCACCTCCGCTCCAATCGCGGGACAATCCTTTGCGAGCGGCACGCTCAGCTCGGGGCGCTCGGCCGCGATGCGCGCAATCAAACTGATGCGCGTGCCATAACGAGCCGCGAGGAATTCCGCTTCCGCGCCGGTGAACGCGGTGTATGAATTGTCGTTGATGTCGAAGGCGCGAGCGCCGGGCAGCGGTGTCGTTCGCGTCGGACTCACGCTGGCGCTGCGACCCATCTTCCGCATCAATCGATTGACCACCTTCTCCGCGATCTCGCGATGGGTCGTCAGCTTGCCGCCCGCAACCGACAACATCCCCGATGCGCTCTCGATGATTGTCTCCTCGCGCGGCACTGCGGACGGCGATTTCTCATCGCCGCTGATCACGAGCGCGCGCAAACCCGCAAAGCTCGACGCAATATCGTCCTCGCTCAATTTTATCTTCGGCAGCCGCTCGGCAAGCACCTTCAAGAGATAGGTGATGTCGCTCTGATCCGCACTAACCGTGCGCCGATCGCCGGCAAAATCGGTGTCGGTGGTGCCGACGAGGACGTAACGATCGTGCGGCATGACGAACACGATCCGATCGCCTTCATCGCCGAGCACGATCGGTTCATTTACCGGCAGCGCGCGAAGTGGAAACACCAGGTGGACACCCTTGGTGAGCCGCACACTCGGCTTCGCGGCGGGATCGTCGAGCTTGCGGATGTCATCGACCCACGGACCCGCGGCATTGACAAAATGACGCGCGCGAATCTCGATGCGCCGATCGCTGATCACATCGTGAACCGGCGCCGCTTCGATGCGGCCGGAATCTTTTGCAAGTTCCTCGACGGCGAGATAGTTGGCGACCGCCGCGCCGTGCAGACCCGCATCGAGGACATTCTCGAAGGTGATGCGCGCATCATCAGCCCAGGCATCGTAGTAGAGCGCCGCGCCCGTGAGGTGGTCCGCCGCCAGTGCCGGCTCACGCGCGAGAGTAGCTGTCGCGTCCAAAACGCGATGGCGCTCCGACCACGCGATCCGCGCGAAGATGTCATAGAGCCACAGCCCCAGGTCCATCGTGAGACGGCCGAATCCCCTGCCCTTGTAAATGGGGAACAGAAACCTAAGCGGCTTCACCAGATGTGGCGCGGTCAGGTGGCGCAGCCGTTCGCGCTCGCGCAGCGCATGATAGACGAGGCGGAACTGCCACTGCGGCAGGTATCGGAAGCCGCCGTGAATCAGCTTCGAGGAGCGCGAGGAAGTGGCGCCGGCGAAATCACCGGCCTCGACCAGCGCAACACTCAGTCCGCGCAGGGACGCATCGCGCGCGATCGCGGCTCCATTGATGCCGCCGCCGATGACGCACAGATCGAATTCCTCGCGCGCCATCCGCACAAGGCTGTCCTCGCGCGACCAACCGCCTTGCAGCGACGAGGTCAGTCAGCGTCCTCTTGGTAGGAGTACCGTTCCTCTTTCCATGGATCGGCGTGGTTATGATAGCCGCGCACTTCCCAGAATCCGCGCCGGTCCTGATCGGTGAACTCGATGGCGCGCACCCACTTGGCGCTCTTCCATGCGTAGAGTTTTGGAACAACCAGGCGCAAGGGCCAGCCGTGGTCGGGTTCGAGGTCGCGGCCGTCGTGGCGATGCGCGAGAATGACGTCATCATCGAGGAATTCATGCAGCGGCAGATTCGTCGTATAGCCGCCGTCGCAATGAAGCACCACGTGGCCGACATCCGGCCCAAGCTTCACCATCGCCATGAGGTCCTTGATGGCGACGCCTTCCCATACGTTGTCGAGGCGCGACCAGGTCGTCACGCAATGAAAGTCCGCGACCATCCGGGTCTGCGGCAGCGCGCGGAATTGCTGATAGTTGAAGAGCAGCGGCTTCTCGACGAGGCCGACCACGCGAAAATCCCACTTATCAGGATTAAAGCGCGGCGTCGCGCCGAAGCTGAGGACCGGAAAATTGGTGGTGAGGGTCTGCCCGGGCGGCACGCGATTGCTCCTTTCGCCGGGCGCGATGATCTTCTTCATACCGGCGCTAATTATTACTGGACGGCGCGATCGGGTAAAAGGACTGGCGGATCAGTCTGGCTATGCGGATTTTCGTCGCGCTCTAGGAGTCTCAGCGCGCCATCCGCCGAGGATCATCGGCAACGGCTTCAATTCGCGACGCAGCGGATCCAGTGACAGACCGAGTGCTTCGAGGGTAAGTGCACCGAGGAGGGTGCTGTCGCCAGGCTCTCCGAAGATCACATCGCTCCCTCCGAAGCGCTCATTGTATCGAAATTTGGCGAGTCCTTTCCGCCGCGTAATTCTGCTTCCATCGGCGAGAACAAACTCTTCTTTCCCGTCCGAGCGGATACCGAGCCGACGCAGCGTAGAGGCGGGAATGACGGAATAAATCGCACCAGAATCCACCAGCAGCTCGACCGATTCCCATTTTGCTGGCTTGGCCGGATTTGCGATTTCAATCCTTAGAGTTGTGAGTCCCATGGGGTACCCATCCTACCGCATCGCGTGGATGATTGCGCGCGTCATGTCACCGGTGTTGGCTTTGCCGCCAAGATCGCGCGTCACATCCTTGCCGGATTTCAACACCGCCCCGACGGCCTTTCGCACCCGCTCCGCCTCGCGCGGATGTCCCATGTAATCCAGCATCATCGCGGACGACAAAATCGCGGCGGTCGGATTGGCGAGGTTCTTTCCCGCGATGTCGGGCGCGGTCCCATGGACGGCCTCGAAGATCGCGCCGCGCTCGCCATAGTTCGCCCCGGGCACCACGCCGAGGCCTCCCACCAGGCCCGCACATAGGTCGGACACGATGTCGCCGTAGAGGTTTTCCAGCAGCAGCATGTCGAATGAGGTCGGCTCGGTGACCAGCCGCATGCAGGCCGCATCGACGATCTGCTCGGTGTACTTCACGTCGGAATACTCGCGCGCGACCGCGCGCGCGCACTTCAGAAAAAGGCCGTCAGACAACTTCATGATGTTGGCCTTGTGGATCGCGGTGACCAGCTTGCGCCCGTTCTTGCGCGCATACTCAAACGCGAAGCGCGCGATGCGCCGTGACGCGCGCGCGGTGATCACCTTGACACTTTCGACCACGCCGGGCGCCACCTGATGCTCGATGCCGGAATACAAATCCTCGGTATTCTCGCGCACGATGACGAGGTCAACATTTTTGAAGCGCGTGGTGACGCCGGGAAAGCTCTGGGTCGGACGAATATTCGCATAAAGGTTCAGCTCGCGGCGCAGGTAGACGTTGATGGAGCGATAGCCTTCGCCGACTTGGGTTTCGAGCGGCCCCTTCAGCGCGACGCCGGTTCGCCGCAGCGATTCGAGCAACTGGTCGGGCGCAGGCGAACCGTAACGCTTCATCCCGGCCGCGCCGGCGAACTGATGCTGCCAGTCAATCTTCACCCCGGTCGCATCGACTACGGCGACCGCGGCGCCGATAACCTCGGGACCGACGCCATCGCCGGGAATCAGCGTGACCGGTCGCGGCGCGTGGCTAGATGGCTTCGTACCGTCGGGCGGAACTTTATACTTTTTGAGTCGTGGCATGGGTTAGTAGTTTACCAGCCCGATGAAGATATCCGCGACGTTGGTACCGGTGCGGCCGGGAACAAAAAGGTCATCGACAGCCGCAAAGAAGTTGTAGGCATCGTTGCGAGATAGCGCGCTTTCAGAGTTGATGCCACTGGCCTGCGCGCGCGCGATGCTATCGGGAAACGCGAACGCTCCAGCCGCGTCGGTCGGACCATCGATGCCATCGGTGCCCGCGAACAGCGCCGCGATTCGACGATCGGCGCCATCGCGCGAAAGCTCCATCGCCATCGCGAGCGCGGCCTGTTGCGCGCGGCCGCCTTTCCCGGAGCCTCGCACGGTGACGACCGGCTCGCCTCCCGCGATGAAGCAAACATGCTCCCTCCCAGCCGCCATCAGATGAGTTGCGAGCGCGCGCCCGAGATCGTTGGCCTCGCCTCGCAGCTCCTGCGATCGATCGACCTCATAGCCGAGCTCGCGTGCAGCAGCTTCGGCCGCATCGAGCGCGGTTCGATTGCTGCCGATGATGGAGTTGGTGACTCGCGCGAAAATCGGATCATCGGTTTTGGGAGTCTCTGGAACCTGACCCGCGTTGCCACGCTCGAGATAATCGCGAATGGTCTCGGGCGCGCGACCCCAAAGCTGGCGGCGCTTAAGCACCGAAATCGCATCGGCAAAGGTCGTCGAGTCGGGCGCGGTGAGCCCGGAACCGATGGTCGCCAAATCATCGCCGGGAACATCGGAAAGAATCAGGCTGAGAACGCGCGCACCATTCGCCGCGCGCAGCAGATGCCCGCCCTTGACCATCGAGAGATGCTTGCGGACCGTATTCAGCTCGCGAATCGAGGCGCCACTGCGCAGCAGCGATTGCGTGAGCGTGATTTTGTCTGTCAGCGGCACGCCCTCGGGCGGAAGCGCAAACATCGCGGATGCGCCGCCGCTGAGCGCCACGATAATGAGGTCCTCGGGACGCGCAGAGGAGAGCATCGCGAGGGCGGTCCTCGCCGCATCCGCGGATTTCTCCGACGGCAGCGGATGCGATGATTCGCATAATGTGATGCGCGGATCCGATGTGAGTGATGACTGCGCGCCCCGAAGCGCCACGACCGTGGCGGCGACGAGGCGATCGCCCAACCGCGTCGCGAGAACCGCGGCCATCGCGGCGGAGGCCTTCCCAACGGCGAGGACATACGCGCGTGAGGCGTCGGGAATGCCGGCATCGAGGGCACGCGCGGTGAGTCTCGCGGGATCAACGGCCCCGACGGCCGCGCGATAGATGCGCTCCAGCTCTCCTCGAATTTTTGCGTGGTCGGGCAGACCTAACCCCTAACCCCTTCCCCTAAAGTGGAAGGGGGACCGGAAGATCAGATGGATACTATGTGCTACCATCAATGCGTGGCACCCGTTAGGTGCCATTGTCGTTTATGGATGATACGCGCATATGCAAAAGTGCAAAAACAAACCCATTAAACGCAGGAAAATCAAGGAGTTTGTGTTTTCCACAGCCCTTCCGTCTCCGCGATACGGGCGAGTTGGATGTTGCTCGGAGCACCTCAGCGCAGGCGCGAGAACGAACCCTCTTCAGTCGCGATGAGCGCGGACCAAACGCATCGAAAAATGCAAAAACAAACCCACTCGAAGGATTACTGCCGACATATCGTCGATAGACGGCGCCTAGCTCTTCGCCTTGATGATGCGAGGATTGCCGTCCTCCGAGGCTACCAGCACCACGGTCGCCATGCCGACGAAGATGCCGGTGCCGAGTACGCCCGGTATCGCCAGCAGCTCGCGCTCGATGCGCGCTGGATTGCGGATGTCGCGCACGATGCAATCGAGGATCGGGTTGCCATTGTCGCTGATGAACTCGCTGCCGTCGGCGTTGCGTCGCGGCGCGGCCTTCATCCCCAGCTTCGCGACCGCGCGCGTCACGAACGGGACGCCGAATGGAATCACCTCCACCGGCAGGCGCTTGCGCGCGCCCAGATGCGGATAGAGTTTCTCTGGGCCGACCAGCACGAAGAACTTCTTCGAGGAAGCCGCCACGATCTTCTCGCGCACCAGCGCGCCGCCGAAGCCCTTGAGCAGGTTGAAGCGCGAATCGACTTCATCGGCGCCATCGAAGTCGGCGTCGAGTTGCTTTACGTCCGCGAGGCTGACGATCTCGATGCCGTACTGGCGCGCTAGCTCGGCGCTCCCGTTCGAGGTCGGCACGCCGCGCACCTTGATGCCGCTTTCGCCGAGCGCGCGGATGAACGCGCTGGCGGCATGGCCGGTCCCGAGGCCGATCGTCTGGTCCGGTTTGACATAGCGAATCGCGAAGCGCCCGAGCGCTTCGAGGGCGGCGTCGGAAGCGGGACCTAACCCCCGACCCATTCCCTTTAGGGAAGGGGCGAAAGATGACTTCATCACGTCGCCTTGCGGATGAGATTCATGAACTCTTGGCGGGTCTCGACGTTCTTGCGAAACACGCCCAGCATCGCCGAGGTCATAACGACCGAGTTCTGCTTCTCGACCCCGCGCATCCGCATGCACATGTGTTCGGCCTCCAGCACCACCGCGACGCCGAGCGGCTCGATCTCGCCCATGATGGTCTGCGCGATTTGCCGCGTGAGGCGCTCCTGCACCTGGAGCCGGCGCGCGTAAATTTCCACCATCCTCGCGAGCTTGGAGAGCCCGACGATGCGCTTGCTCGGCAAGTAGGCCACATGCGCCTTGCCGAAGAACGGCAGCATGTGATGCTCGCAGAGCGAATAGAAATCGAGGTCTTTGCACAGGATCATCTCCTGGTATTCGACCTCGCTGAACAGCGCGCCGTTGATTTCTTCCTTGGCGTCCTTGGTGTAACCGCTGGTAAGGAACTGCAACGCGCTGGCCACTCGATGTGGCGTGCGCTCCAGCCCCTCGCGTTCCGGGTCCTCGCCCATGTAGCGAAGCAGCGTGCGAACCGCGGCTTCCGCTTCCGAGCGGCTGGGAACTTCGACCAGCGCCGCGCCGGTTCTTATCGCCGGTGCGAGTTGTCGTTTTGCTTGCGCCATTGGGTAAACTCCAGTGCCAGTTCGATTGCGAGCGACGGCCCGCCGCCACTCATTATGTTGAAGCCCGCGACCTCGGTCGCGAGCGACTGCATCAGCGCGAGGTTCTCCTCGATCGAGCGCCGCCGCACCTGCTCTTCGCTCATCCCGGCGTATTTGTCCAGATGTCCCGCGACGTTGCCGAGGTCGGCGATGTTCTTCTTCATGTAGGCGCCCATCGATTCGCGCTTGACCGGCAAGATTCCGAAGATCGTCTTGAGCCCGAATTCGTTGGCGCGCTCGAGAAAGCGCCGCGCGGTATCGGCTTCGAAAATCGGCTGCGTAATGACGAACTTCGCACCCGCCTCGGCCTTGCGCTTCAGCATATCGAATTCATGCACAATGTTCTTGCGATTGGGATTCGCGACCGCGCCCACGAAAATGTCGGGGAGCTTCTTGAGCAGCGCCTTGCCTTCGCCGGTGTCGCCGCGATTGAGGTCGGCGACCATTCGCAACAGCGCGAACGCATCGAGGTCGTGCACCGCGCGCGCGCCTGAGGGATCATCGGGCGGAATCTTGTCGCCGGTCAGCGCAACGACCGCCTCGATGCCGAGTGCCGCGGCGCCAATCAGATCCGACTTGAGCGCGAAGCGGTTGCGATCGCGACATGAGAGATTGATTACCACCGGCAGCCCGAGCCGCAGCTTGATGATGGTGCCGAAGGCGATGCTCGACATTTTGACCTTGCCGAGCGCGTTATCGGTGAGATTGATCGCATCGACATGGCCGACCAGCGCCGCCAGCCTTCGCAGCAACGGCTCCGGATTGATTCCGCGCGGCGGCCCGACTTCGAGCCACAACGCGGGCGCATGCCGCGCGAGCTTATCGAGGAGCGCGGCCATGATTATTTCCTTCGGACGCAGACACTTAGCGAATCACTATGGCGGAAGAACGCAGGCTCGTAAACGCTGACTCGCGTTCAACATGTTTCTCGGTTCAGGGGGATTGAAAATGGTAACGTATACGGAATGACGAGCCGTGATTGAGCTTCAAATATGCCTCTGACTCGCGATTTTAAGGAGACCATTCGGGATCGTGCCGCGCGCGATCCGAAGTTCCGCAAAGAGCTTCTGCGGGAGGCGCTGGAGGCGATGCTATCGGGCGAAATCGCGGTAGCGAAAACCGTCCTGCGCGACTACATCAACGCGACCGTTGGGTTTGCCCGTCTCGCGAAGGCGACCCGCATTCCGAATGCGCTTCAGATTGTAGTCAACTCCAGCAATGTCCAACGTCGGTCTCCGTTGACAACTCTGCTGGAAGTGACCATTCAAACAGAGCAGCCGACGCGAGGGCTCACTTCTCGAAACCTCTTTGTTTTTTTCTGTCCTCGCAACTATCATCGAGGCGCGCAGCGGCAGCGAAAAGCGTTGATCGGTCAACTCGGTGATATAGCGAGTATTCTCGGCCTACTGGTCACGGTGGCAGGCTTCGGTGCAACACTATACCAAGTGAAGCAATCACGGTTGGCTGCTGAGCGATCTCTCACGGCATCAGAACAATCACGTATTGCCGCAGAACAGGCGCGGGATCGTGTTCTTGAACTCAATGCACTGAACGGACTGGATGCGGCCGTCGTAGTGCTTCAGGACATCCGGAGGCTTCACCGGATGAAGGCTTGGGAAGCATTACCGGACCGATATACGTCTCTGATGATTGATCTCCGACAATCAGAACGCGTACGCCCACTCTTTCGCGCGAACACCGAAGGGAAATTCAAGCTGTCGTGACGCAGTTGACTACCCTTGAGGACGAGGTCGAGCGAATAATAGGCAGGAAAGGCGACACCGAGGTTGCCAGCATGAACTTAACAGTAACCAGGCAGATTAATCGCTTGAGCGATGTACTAGTCGAACTGCAGAAAAAAATGCAAGGTTGATGACGTATGAGCCCCGAAGACGAAAAACTGATCACATTCACGCGTCGAATTTTCGAGAAGACCAAGAACGGCGAACTTCGATGGGAGGCGACCGCCAATTCGAATGTCTTTACTGTCGCCTTTCCCAAGTACTCCGTTTCGTTAGAGCGAGTGCCTGAAACGGAAGATACTCACGGGTTCATCGTGCTTCGGATATCCAATGATCGCGGCCAAACGGTCGAAGAATTCTATAGTTGGCAGGCTCGACGCTCCGGCTTTAAAGAAATGGACGAATTATTTGATCGGGCCCGACGGATTGCGATGGGCCTCAGTGAAGCTTTGGACGAGCTGCTCCGCGACCTCGACGAACCGCGAGTGAACAAGGCTTGAGTTCCCCTCAAAAACAGGCCGGTTGAAGAAAAGGCAAACACTGAACATTTAAGTCGTCTATCCGCTGGATGGGAGTCGGCTCATCCTGGCCATCGGTCAGAATGCCATGCGTACTACTTACCCATTCACGACCGATTCTGGCAAGACGCCGCGCGTCGTCCCGGCTACCGCTAGGACGATGCGGGCCCGATGACATTTCCATCGTCATCTCCGGCTTCCTAAGGCGTGCGCTCCGGCCATCCTGTTTCTAAGCATTGGGCCGACTCCATTCCATCACACCGCGGCGCGCCTTTATTTCAGCGACGGATCGATGAGCGTCAGGCGGGTTTGCGGATCGAACGCCTTCTTCATCGCGATCGAATCGACGGTGACCATCACTTCCAGCGTCGGCCACACGATCGCCTCGAGGAGGTGGCCGCCGCGCGTGCTCCCATCGGAAGTTCCTACTACCATATGCGCATGGACGACGGGCTTGCCGTTGTACATCGCTATATCGCCGATCATCGAAAGCACCTCGACCTGGCTGTCGATGGGAATCTTCTTGAACATCTCGCGCTGGGTATCGAACCATCCCAGCGTGGCGCGCTTCAGCCCGCCGATAGCGGTGAAGTGCGCGCTGGTGACGTGGTACTGTTCCGCGAATGCCAGCATCCCGGAGAAGGCCTCATCGCCCTCACCGAAGATGACGGCATACTCCTTTAGCTGCTCGCCGTTGCTGAGCAGCTGGACCTTCATGCCGGGGGCTTTGCCGGTCGGGATCGCTTGCGACGGCGCAATGTAGTCGCTGCTGGTATCTTGCGCCATCGAGGGGGTCGCCGTGGCGATGAGGAGGAGCATCGGAATGAGGAGGTATCTGTTTCTCGACATAGGATCTTTCACCGGCGAGAGGTGTTCGGATTCATCGAGAATAGCCCCCCGGATTTACGAGCGCAGGTGGCTAAGACCGAAAGAATCCAGAGCTGAGGTCCCTCTCCGTCCCGTCACAGTTCGTGCTCGCAGCCATCGCATGAACTGCGCCGGGACACCTCCCCCAAACAATGAGGGAGGAGCTGCTGCGGAGCAGACACGTGGAATTCTAACGGGAGGCAACCTTGCGACGAGAGCGACGGGGCTTTTTCGCAGCCAGCAAAGCCTTCCGGACATTTTCGGGATCGTGAGCGATCACATCGAGATAGGCGCGGGCGGCCTGTTCGGGCTCGGTCCGGCCCTGCTCCCAGTCACGGAGGGTGCCGATAGGGATCTGGAATCGCGAGGCGAATTCGTCCTGACTGAGGCCCATTTCCCATCGCAAGATTTTCACGCGGGGGACGCGATGGAACTTTGCCAGCCGCTCTTTCGTTAGCGGCGGGTTATCGGGATCGCTCCAAGCCGCGGCTTCGATTTGTTCGTCTGACCACTCATGGAACGGCTCCGCGGACATGAGTTCTTCGGTGCCGTCGCTGAGGACGCGCATCACTTTGCCATCAGGGCCGACTCTCGCGATAGTAATCTTCTTTTTCATTTCGATTTGCTTTACGTGCGGAAATAATCCGGATGGCTTCGCTTCTCTGCGTATAGACTACTGTCAGCAATTGCCCTTCGCTCATCCCGATCCAAATAAATCGGTCTTCGCCATAGTCGATGCGGTTATCAATCTCTTCGATCGATATAGGATCGAAAAAGACGAGTGATGCCTTGCGGAAAGTAACATCGTGAAGAGCAAGATTCTCCTCGGCTTTGTCGTCGTCCCATTCGAATTCGACAGACATAACAATACGGGAATTCCGTAGGAGCGTCGAGATCGCTTCGATGGGGCACTGTGCACGAGTCCACAACTTGAAGTAATACAGGCCGGAACAGATTTCGGGCATCGTGGCCGTGAGGTCTTGCGCACGGGAGAAAGCAGATGGGATGGGTCGAACAATTTTCCGTAGAGAATCAAGTTGTGGTCGTAACCGGCGCGGCGGGTGGGTTGGGATGCGAGTTGGTCACCATCCTGGCGGAGGCCGGCGCGCGACTCGTCCTCGCGGATACTAATGCGAGCAAGCTGAAAGAATTGTCGCAAAAGATCGATCCGTCGGGTGAAAAGGTTCTCGTTCAAACCTGCGATGTCACCCAGAAGAGCGACCTTCTCCGTCTCGTTGCCGAGACGCATGAGAAATTCCATTCGATTGATGTGTTGATCAACTGCGCAGGGATTCTAGGCGCCGATTCGCTTTTGTTCGGAGTCACGGAAAACGAGTGGGATCAGGTTTTGAGCGTGAACCTGAAGGGCACCTGGATGGCCGCGACCGAGTTGTCACGCTATATGGTGGAACACGCGATCGAAGGCAGCATCATCAACATTTCGTCATCGTTGGGATTTCGATCGCAGCTCAAACGGGTTCCCTATGCGGCCTCGAAAGCGGCGGTGGAGCATCTGACCCGCAACATGGCGATGGAACTGGTTCAGCATAAGATTCGGGTCAACTGCCTGGCGCCGGGCTGGATGAACACGGCAATGGTGGAGAGCATTCTGGACGGACCCGAAGGTGCGAAATGGCGCAGTGCCATCCCGATGGGCCGCGCGGCCGAGCCCTCCGAATTGACCGGCGCGCTCCTGCTCCTCGCATCGAGGGCATCGAGCTATATGACGGGAACCGTACTTCGCGTCGACGGCGGATATTCGTATTGCGGCATCGAGCTGCCGGATTAGATTGCTTGGGAGCTCGTGAAAGCCACGCGCTCTATGCGGATCGACTATGCGCTACTCATCCTCAACCTCCTCGTCGACTCTTTGGCTAAAATCAGTCAGGTCAACCGGCCCGTCACGATTCGTGCCTTAGCTTACGAATCGAGCCGGTCCGGTTCTCGCAATCTTATGGGGGAAGACCAGGAAGCCGCGGCGAGCAGAAAAGGGCAAAAAATCAACCCTCCGGGGGTCAGGTTATGCTATCATGCGGTTGTGGCGCTCCCGACGGGCGCCAGCATCGTTTTCGAGGTTTGAAAGCGCTGCACAATGCAGATTTACATAAACGAACCCACCAAGTGCTTGATTTCAAAGGATTTCGATCTTGTTAACCGAAAACGAACCGAAGCGGGAGCGCAGGGCCACAATGGTTGGTCCTTCAGAATCCCCATGCAGCAATCTACCCTTCGATTCTACATAAACGAAGCCACCGCAGGTCGCCCCGAGCATCGATGCAGTAGAGATTCGATTCGTGAGAAGGCAAAAAGACAAACCCACTCATGTTGCCATGAAATCGACGGAACGAAGCCAAAAATGGAGGAGGATCAACGATTTCGGTGGTCGCCTCATCATCAACGGGTGGGTGGCATTCGCACACCAAGCCACCGCTATCGACGAACTGTCGGCATTCAGGAGGCGCGCGGCGCGCTGCTCAAAACCGCAGGATGAACTGGACATCGCCGAAGCGGACGCGGGTGCCATTGCCGAGGGTTTGCGAGCCCGCGAGGCGGCGATCGTCGATGAAGGTGCCGTTGGTCGAGTTCAGGTCCATCAGCTCGTAGGCGCCGTTGCGCTTCATCAGGCGCGCATGCGCTCGCGATACGCTCGCATGAGGGATCACCACGTCGTTGTCCTCGCCGCGGCCCACCGTGACCTCATCTTTGAAGAGGCTGTATTCCGAGGGGACAGGATCGACGGGATTCACCGTCATCAGGCGCGCGGCGCCGCCGGTTGAAGCGGCCACGCGAGGCGCCGTCGAAGGCGATCCTGCGGGCGCGCGCGGCGGAGTCTGCACGATGACGGGCGCGCGAGGAGCGCCGACGGGCGTGCGCGCTTGCGCTTCGAGCGCGGCCTTGAGCTCATCGGTGGAGACGCCGAAGCGCAGCTTCGAGAGCGCGAACAGCATCGCCAGTGCGATGAGCGGAACCGCGCCGTTCCACCATTTGAATGACAGCTGTTGGAGTCCGGTGCCGGTGGTGTTTGCGCCGGATGGGGTGCCGTTGTCCTCGGGCACGTTGATGGCCGCGCCGCCAACGCCACGCACCTGATATGAGGTGGTCGCGGCACCGCTGTTGCCGCCATAGTTGACTTGCAGCTCAACCGAACGATCAGTGCCATCTTCGACGGGCCGCGGCGTGCGATAGGTGAGCGCATACTCGGTCGCGATGGAATGCCCAATCTCGCGCACCAGCGAGGCAAACCGCCCTTCCTCGGTAATGATGTTGTAGGACTTGCCGTGGGTCGCGTCGACAATTTCCTGGTATTCCGGCGCGATGAACGGCGGCGGCACTACGGCATAGAGCGTGAGGCCGTTCTTCTTTAGGGTCGCCGCTACATCGTCGCCAGTTTCCTCAGTGACATCGGTGTCGAGTGGATGATGGTCATGGTAGGCCTGATCGTGCTGGGTGTAGCGGGAGCCGTCGCCCTTATGATGCGGGGGCGCATCGGTCACGATTATGATGATGCCCTCGGCATTGGGCCGGAACGGGAAGCTGGCTGCGTACGCGAGGGCGTCGAGCTGATCCTCGGGAATATCGCCGCCGCCGCCCGCGTGGAGGCCACTGACCCAATCGGTGAACTCATGAACATTGGAAGTGAAGCTGTTGCGGTAGGCGCAATTGCAGTCGGGATATTTGGAGACGACGTAATCTTCGAAGGTCACCAGGCCGAGGCGATAGTCGCGGTTGTTGGCTGAGAGATCCTGAACGAACTGGATGACGTTCTGCTTGACCGCGTCGATGTAGGGCTGCATCGATTCGGTGACATCGAGGACGAAAATGATATCGACCGGACGGCCCTGCCCGACCCCGCGGAAGTCGATGATTTTGGCCGGCTTGCCATCTTCAAAAACTTTGACGTTGTCAGGTTTGAGGTTGCCGACCGGCTGCCCGCTACTGTCGGTAAGGCCGAAATTCAGTTCCACCCCGCCATCGGAATCAAAATGCTCGAGGTTAGGATTTCCAATCGAGAGCGAGAGCGCGGCGTCGGCGGCGCGCGCGGCGGTCATCGAAAGCAGCAAAATCGCGCATAGTGCGAGGGAGATTTGAAGGACGGAAATCGGTCTCTGGCGGAGGTTCATCATCGACAGACGCGCGTGCGATGCAATTGATTGTTGGGATGCGCAAGGCCGGCGTCAAGATGGCGTGGTCGGGGACCGGATTTTGGTGGCTTCCTTGCGTTCATGCATCTGTTAGGTTATCCCAAACCGTTACGTTATCTAAATCTCCTGCTTGAATGGATTACGCGTGAATCATCGACGTCCGTGGTGGATAGTTTTTTCTCTACTGCCACCCCTGATTGTATTGTGCGGCCTTATTATTCCTTCGGGATGCGGCAGCGGAGGCGGATCCTCGCCGACGGCCGCACCCACCCAGGCGAGCGTCGCGGTGGCGTTCCTCGGAGTACCACCGCCGGGAAATTTCAACAGCGTGGCGTTGAACATCTCCGGGGTCCGCATCAATAAGGCCGTCAATGCGAATTTCAATTCCCCGGGATGGGTCACGATCGCGGTACCCACGGGAGTCGGTAACGGCAACCAGGCCAATCCGGGAGATTTGCAAATCGATCTGGTGAAAGCACAGACGGGCGCAACAATTTTTAACGTCGGAGGAGTGCCGGTCGGAACCTATAATACGGTGCAGGTGCTGGTGGACCCTAACATTACCGGCAACATCATACCGGCGTGCCAAGCGGCTATTTCAAATACAGAGGGTTGCATCAACTATCCGGTCCAATTCCAAATCAGCAATCCGAGCCTCGATACGGTGCTCTTTACACTCGCCACTCCGATCAATGCGACCGCGAATGCGACGGCTCCCCTTCTGATCCAGCTGGGAGTATCAATAGCTTCAGCGCCGATTAACGTCGGCGATCCCTACCTGGTCAACATCACCGGGAGCGAAGTCAATTTTGGCTCTTTTCTGGGGGCGATCACTGGCAGCGTAACTGCAAAGGGATTCAGTACGGGCACCCACGTCACTCCGCTCACAGTAGCTGCGGAATTGAGCGGAACTAATAACATCATAGAGACCGTACAGGTAAAGTCGAAGGGTGCCTACACATTGGAGTTGCCAGCCGCGACGAATGGCACTGCGTACGATATTTTCACCCTCGGTGGCGGAGACTCCTACGCATCGATGCAGAATCTCACACTTACTCCCGGTCAATCTTTAACCGAAGATTTTAAGGTGTCTGGAACCACGACCGCGGTTTTCGCCGGCACGATCGCTGACGCCTGCAAAGGAGTTGGAATCCCAGGCGCTCAATTAGAGCTCCTGGCACCGGCGGCGAACGCCACAAAACTACCGGCGCCTCGACCTACTCCTCTTGCGACGGGGTACTGTTTGAGCAATCCCCAGCAATGCGTCGTCGTGGCGAGCGCTACGGCCGATCAGTCGGGCAACTATCCCTTACCCGGTACGGCGCTGAATCCCGCCCTTTTTGCACAGGTACCGACCAACCTGTCCGACCTCGCCGTACGGGTCAGTGCCAGCGGGTATTCGACCTTAATGTCGAGCGCGTTTCTTAGAGGGAACACTAACCAGATATGTTCCGGGTCGAGCGCCAACCCTAACACTATCTGCAACTTCTCCCTGACCACCGGATACATCAATGGGACGGTCAACCTGGTCGCCGATCCGCCACCCGGAAATTCGGTTCTGGTCGAGGTCTTTGCGGAAAACAGCGGGACCAATGAAATCGTGTCGGCGCTTCCCCAACCCCTGAAATTTGTTCATCAGCAAACTTCGCAACCCTTCACGCTGAATGTGCCCATCACTGGGGCGGGACCGAACTTTGACCTATTTGCGGTCGCCATCGATCCCTACCTTGGGGCGACGTCACCCTTCCCCGGACACGACTTCTCCGTCCTTGCTGATGTTCCGGGACCCTCGAGTAATTGCGAATCAATACCGCCAAACCCGCCATCGCCTGCACCTTCTCCGACCCCTTTAGCGATGCCCGCAATGGATTGCGTCGGTCACGGAAGCATCACGGGAACAGTCCAGAATCCTGGTATCGGCACCTACGTCGAAGTGGAAAAACAGGGTGTTCAGATTATTGGCACCGCGCCGGGGCTGCTCTCGTCTAATAGCCCGAGCAACACCCAATACACCCTGTGCGTTCCGCCCGACGACTACACTATCCAACGCTTCGATGCAGCGCCGACGCCGGTGGGAGAACCGACCGTAAGTGGGACCGACGCCGCGACACCGATCGCGACGCCGATACCCGGACCTTCGCAAACGATTACCGTTCCGCAGCCGGCCGCAACCTCATCACCGTGTCCGAGTTCATGCAGCAACAACTCCAACTCGGATTCCGGGCCCTGTCCGGGAATCTGCCCCGCGACTTTGGCTAGTCCGCTTTGAGCGCGGAAAGTCCAATGCGATTTAGACGGCGATGCTTTCGTGTGTGGGCGTGGATAGGCGCGATGTTGGCGCTGATTTTGTCCGGCTGTGGCCAGGGCCTGGGCGCTTTTTACACGGGGGTCGGTAACACCCCTAACAGCCCACCCCTCGCAGCCTTTCGCGTTCTGGGCCAGTTCGGGTTGCCGTTTAGCGGAATAATTTCCGACTCCAATGCAAGTTGGTCGGTTAGCGGCTCGGTGCCGATGAATTTCATCATCATAAACAACCTGACCCCTGTGCGGCTGATCGCAACCAAACAGTCCGGCGGCAACGGCATCCTCAGCCTGCAACTGACCTTGGGATACCAGGTGCTGGACGTCGCTTCGACCACCGACCCGTACGGGTTTGCTTCGATACAGAATGGCTTCGCCAATCCGGGTTTCAAGCCTCCGCCGCCGCCGGCCAACCCCGACGTCCGTATGTTCGTGAAGGGACCGCTGGGCGAACGTTATTCGGGACTGTTCGAGGACACCACCACCGGTTATCTGCTAAACGACCGCGCTCCGGCGTTGGTTCTATTTGACAACCCCAATGGCGCCGTCGACGCTACCCTGGACCAGATTCAGAACCTCGGGCCGTTCGACGTCGACCTGTTTCTCAACGGCGGCCTCGTCGCGCATGTAACCGGCAGCCCGGTCGTGACCATCAGGCAACCCTGACCGTGACGACGGCATCGCGCGGCCAAAGATGGATGACCGGCGGCACGCGCAAAGTCGTGAGGGTGGTTTGACAGGGTAGTAAGATCACGCAAAGTTAGCGAAACTGTTGATATAAGAGGCATGGATTGGGCGCCCGCTCGGATCTGATTCCGTCGTGTGGCGTGTCGAATAAAATATGAAATCTCCCTGGCTGCGCCGGGCACTGTTGGCCGTCATAATCGTGGCGGTCATCGTCGGCATCTTTCCCGCGATTCGTTACTACAACTATCTATCGACTCACGTCTCCACCGATGATGCCTATGTCGACGGAACCGTAGCGCTGGTTTCGACTCGGGTCGCCGGAACGGTGTCTGCCGTCTATGTCGAAGACAACTGGACAGTGAAACGCGGCGATCTGCTGGTGACCCTCGATCCGAGCGATTTCCAGGTCCGCGTCACTCAAGCTGAGGCGCAACTCGCGCGCGCCAAGCAGACCGTGGATGAGATGTTCGCGCAGGTCAATGCCGCCCAGGCCGGCTTGGCGCTAGCCGATTCGCAGGCCAAGCAGGCAAAGCTCGATTACAATCGCGCCGAGCAGTTGCGCAAAGCCGGCGTCGTTTCCAGCGAATTTTATGATCAGGCAGTTACGGCCTACCGGATGGGCGAGGCCAACGTCGCACTGGCGCAGCATGAAGTATCGCAGGCGCGCGCTGCGTTGGGTGGAACCATCGACGTTCCCGCCGCGACACCGGCTGCTTTTGCAGATACCAAAGACGATTCGAGCGCGGCCGCAACTCAGGAGGCGAAGAGCCGCGAGGAAAGCCTCGATGATTCGCGCTACGACCGTCCTATCGTGCAGCAGGCGCGCGCGGCGCTGGAGCAAGCGAAGCTGGACCTCACCTATACCCGGTTAACCGCCCCCTTCGATGGCGTCATCACCCACAAAAGCGTCCACGTTGGTCATCGCGTCCAACCCGGCGAGCCGCTGATGGCAGATGTGCCTACTCAGCATCTCTACATAATCGCGAATTTCAAAGAGACCCAGCTCACTTACGTCCGTGTGGGGCAGAAGACGACCGTCGAGGCCGACATCTATCCCGGCCACGTTTATCAAGGTCATGTGGATTCAATCAGCATGGGTACCGGCGCTGCGTTTTCACTGCTGCCGCCCGAAAATGCGACCGGCAACTGGGTGAAGGTTGTCCAACGAATCCCGGTGAAGATCGTCCTCGATGAGGAACCTCCCGCCGACAAGCCGCTGCGCCTGGGACTCTCAGTTGATACCTCGATCGATGTCAGTGATACGCACGGACCATTGCTCACCTCGATCATCCAGCGCCACTTCTTCAAAGAGGGACAGGTGGTGCCGAACGAGAACCTGCCGCCGGCGGAACGCCCGCAGTCGGATCAGGAGCGCGACTCTTCGCAGCCCCAGCATCATCACTTGATGAGGGAGTTGCTGCACAAACTGCATCCGCATCGTCAACCGGAGTAGCTTCGTTCTCGCAAACTGACACGCGTGTCAGTTTCTTGCCAGCGTGCGGCGTCTATACTAGCTTCATCGGTAACACCGCGATGCTGGAACTTGCCGAGATCCAAGCCCGACTCGCCGACTACCTCGGCACGCCGCTGCTTTCCCTGAAAGTTTTAGCCAGCGGATGGGAAACCACCGTTTTCGAATTCGCGACGGCGTCCGACTCCTCGCGCGTACCCGCGATGCTTTCGCGCACGCCGATGGTGCTGCGCTTCTACCAGGGCCCGTTCGCCGACGCTAAAGGCGTCCGCGAAAACGCCACCATCACAAGACTTTCCAGCGTCGGCTTTTGCGTTCCGAAGCCCTACGCATACGAGCCCAATCACGATGTGCTGGGCGCGGCATTTCTCATCATGGAGCGCATTCCAGGTGGGCCACTCTTGGCGACACACAGTTTCGCGAGTGCGTTCAAAACCTTCTCGCTGGGGTTCTTCGGCTTTGTACGCGCCCAGGTCCGGCTGCATCAGATGGAACTGCGCAAGTCCGGGCTCGACCAGATTCCGCGCGCTTACGCGCCCGAGGGAATCGAACCCAACGCAACGCTGCTGGATCGCATGCTCAAAATCATCGAGCAACGCGTCGCAGAAGGTCCCTTGCCCGGGCTGAAGGAAGCGCACGCGCGACTCGCCGCGCGCGCCGCCGAGTTCCGCAGCGCGCCACTTTCGGTCGTGCACATGGACTACCATCCCCGCAACGTCGTGGTGCAGGGATTTCGCATCAATGGCGTTATCGATTGGGTAAATACTGATATCGGCGATCGTCATCTCGACGCCGCGATGACCGCGGCGATTCTGTCGTCGTCGGCGATGGAGCATCCGCGCTGGATGCGCGACAACCTCGCCGGCAATTCGCTGCGCACGTTGTTCGCCTCGCTCTACATCCCGCTCTACCACGCGATGGCGCCACTCGTCTTCGAGCGCTTCCGCTATTGCCAGGCGGTCGGGTCGCTACTGCGTCTCTCGATGCTCGGAATGATGCGCACCCGCGGCGCCGAAGTCGTCGGCTTTCGGCCCGAGGCGATGGGCGAGGTGACGCCTGCGGTGGTGAAATTGTTATCCCGTTATGCTGCCCGCAAGAGCGGCGCAGCCGTCCGCCTCGATCTGGCGAAACCTCTTCCGATCTAGATCATCTGGCGATCGCGGCGCGAAGCTTGTCCTCGTAATGGCTCGCGAGCGCTTCCAACGGAGCACGCCCGTCCCCGGAGAATGAAGAACCGTGCATCAATGCCAACCTACGTGGTGACAATGCCGCCAGCTTTCGCAGCGTCGAGACTGTATCCGGCGAAACGGCGGTGAATGGTAGCGCCATTTCGAGAGCGAGTGCCGGACCGACGATGTCAGCCTCGGTGAGCGCGGGCCCGTCGCCACCGTGAGTGAAGATGTCGCTGGTGAACAACGTGCCAGTGGTCTCTTCGTAGATCAGCCCAGCGTCCCAGCAATGCGGCAGATGTGGCGTGTCGAGGCGCCGCACTTTCTTTCCGCCGAGATCCAGCACCTCGCCATCGGCGAGCGCGCGCGGCGGGCGATCCGACATGTCATTGAGCCAGATGTTGCATCCGATGCGACCGTGCGCGGCAGTCGCTTTCGGAGCTATCGCGAGCCATTCATTGAGCGCTCCACATTCGTCGGATTCGACATGGCTGAAGGTTATCCATCGCAGTTTACCGAGATCGATGATGCGCGACGCCGCGGCAGAAATCGCGGGGAAGAGCGGTCGCTGGCCGGTGTGGAAGAGCAACGGTTGGTCGGCATCGATGAGAAATTGGTTGAAGGTGAGGCCCGCCGGTCCGGCCACGCTCGGAATCAGCGTGGAGAATCGATAAATCTTGTCAGCGATTTCGTGAACTTTGGTTTCCATCCTATTACCCTTTGCCAACTCGATGTGGCGGGCTGTAACGCTATCGGAATTTCACCGTACTATGATGTCACCTCAATGAGCGAATCGCTTAAAGATCGCCTTGATACCATTCGCGCCTCAATTCGGCGCGATCCGCTCGTATGGCTGACGGCCGCGACGTTGACCGTGATCTATCTCGCGCTCGCCGGGCGCTACGACACGTTTCGCAATGAGCTCTACTTCATCGCGTGCGGACGGCGGCCCGCCTTTGGCTATGCGGACCTGCCGCCGCTGGTGCCTTTGATTGCGGCAGGAACGCAACTCTTCGGCGATCACACCTGGCTGTTGCGTCTTCCATCGATCGCGGCCGCGATCGCGACAATAGCGCTTACCGCCGCCTTCGCGCTTGAGCTGGGAGGGAGTCGCATCGCGGCGTGGATGGCAGCGCTGGCCGCCGGCATCGCGCCGATGCTGGTCGCGCTCGCCTCGACCCTTGGCACCTCGAGCTCCGAAGCCCTGACGTGGACCATGTTCGCTTACCTGCTCGCGCGCGCCACCCTTCGAGAAGATCGCAGAGCCGCGCTGTGGGCCGGCATCGTGGCGGGAATTTCGCTCGAAGCAAAGTACGGCATCTCAACCTGGATGATCGGATTGGGGATCGGACTCCTTCTGACCTCTGCGCGACGCATACTGAGGTGGCGCGAGATCTGGTACGGCGCGATCGCCGGCGTCCTCATCGCCGCGCCCAGCTTCATCTGGCAGACGATCCATGGCTGGCCATTCCTGCAATCGATCCACTATGCGACGCAATATAGAAATTTCACCGGCCGGCCAGTGGGGTTCATAATCAGGCAAATCTTCGCGATGAATGTGGCATTGGCGCCGCTATGGATCGCTGGGGTGGTCGCACCTTTTTTCAGTGCGAGATTGCGCGACGCGCGCTTTCTCGCGATCGGGTTCATCGCCACGACAGCGATCATCATCGGGACGCATGGGAAGGATTACTACCTCGCGCCGGCGTACCCAACGATGTTTGCGGCGGGCGCGGTCGCGTGCGCCGGGGTGAATCGATGGATTAGACGCGCGTGGATTTTGCTCATAGTGGCGCTTTCGATTCCGATTGCGCCGATTGTTCTGCCGATCCTCGATCCTTCCGCGCTGGCCGCATATCTCGCGAAGTCGCACCTCAGGCCGCGACCCGACGAACGCGAAGGAATCGGCGCACCGCTAACCCAGGTGTTCTCCGACGAGCTCGGCTGGCGTGATATGGAAAAGCAGGTCGCGGCAGTCTATCAGTCGCTCACGCCCGAGGATCGCTCGCGCGCCGCTATCCTCGCGATGAACTATGGTGAGGCGGCCGCCATCGATGTCTATGGCCGAGAGGACGGCCTGCCGCCACCCATTTGCGGCCAGCTTCAATATTACTTCTGGGGCACGCGCGGCTACGACGGCAGCGTGATCATTCAGGTAAACGGCGACCCTGAGCGGCTCGCGCGCGCATGCGAGAAGAGCGAGGTCGTCGGGCACTTCGGGGGACCGTATGTGATGCCCTACGAGAACGGCCCCATCATCGTATGCCACGGGCTGCGCCGCCCACTCGATCAGGTTTGGGACCGTTTCAGGAGAATGCACTAACTCACGCCTGCAGCAGCTCTCGCAGAGTTAGCGGCAAAATTCCTCCGTGCTTGATGAACTCGACGTCGTCCGGCGTGTCAACTCGCGCCAGCGTTTCGAATTCGGTGACTTTGCCGTCGAGTTCCGCGCGTACCGTGAGTTTCTGCCCGCGCTTCAATCCCGCGGCGAGTCCCGCGATGGTGAATTTCTCGCGCCCGGTGAGACCCAGCGACTCGCGATTTTGACCGTTGACGAATTCCAGCGGCAGCACGCCCATCCCGACCAGGTTGCTGCGATGGATGCGCTCGAAGTTCTCCGCGATCACCGCCCGCACGCCGAGGAGTTGCGTGCCCTTCGCCGCCCAGTCGCGGGATGATCCGGTACCATACTCCTTGCCCGCGATCACAATCAGTGGAACGCCTTCTTTGCGATATTGTTCCGACGCCTCGAAGATCGTCATCTTGGCGCCGTCCGGCTGATGCGCGGTGAAGCCGCCCTCGATCCCCGGCACCATCAGGTTGCGCAACCGGATGTTCGCAAAGGTGCCGCGCACCATCACCTCATGATTGCCGCGCCGCGCACCATATGAATTGAAATCCTTGGGCTCGATTCCGTGCGCGATGAGATACTCACCCGCGGGGCTCTTCACCGCGATATTTCCGGCCGGCGAAATGTGATCGGTAGTGACGCTGTCGCCGAGCACCGCCAGCACTCGCGCGCCGACGATGTCCTGCAACGGGGCGGGAGTTTTCCCGATCCCATCGAAGAACGGCGGCGCTTTGACGTACTCGGATTTCTCATCCCACTGGAAGAGATTGCCTTTCGGCACCGCGAGGCTCTGCCAGCGCTCGTCGCCGTCGAAAACCTTCGCATATGAGTTGCGGAACATCTCGGAATCAATCGATCTCGCAACCGTCGCAGCAACTTCTTCCGACGTCGGCCAGATGTCCTTCAGGAAAACCGGCTTGCCGCTCTGGTCCGTCCCCAGCGGCTGGGTTTCGACGTCGAAATCGATGGTGCCTGCGATCGCGTAGGCGACCACCAGCGGTGGCGAGGCGAGATAGTTGAAGCGCACGACCGGATTGATGCGACCTTCGAAGTTGCGATTGCCGCTCAAGATCGCACCCGCGACCAGGTTGTTCTTGCTGATCGCCGCGGCGATCCCCTCGGCGACCGGGCCGCTGTTGCCGATGCAGGTGGTGCATCCGTAGCCGACGATGTTGAACTTGAGCTGCTCCAGCGGCTCGATGAGGCCCGCACGTTTCAGATAATCGTTGACGACCTTCGATCCCGGCGCGAGGCTGGTCTTCACCCACGGCTTCACCGTAAGCCCGCGGGCGACGGCCTTCTTCGCCAGGAGGCCCGCACCGATCATCACCGATGGATTCGAGGTGTTGGTGCAACTCGTAATCGCCGCAATGACCAGGGAGCCGTGACAGAGCGCGAAGCTGGCGCCGTCGGCCTCGACCTGCGCGCTGGTGCCGAGCGGCTTCAGATGCGAACCCTCCGGCTCGGCGGCGTTAACATTGCCACCCTCCTCGATCCAATCTTCAATGCGTTGCTTGGCCGGCCCTTGCACGTCGCCGTGAATCTCCTTGACCAACTGGCGCCGGAAATCCTTCTTTGCTTTCGCCAGCGGGACGCGATCCTGCGGACGCCGCGGCCCCGCGAGGCTCGGTTCGACGCTGCCAAGTTCGAGTTCCAGCGTGTCGGTAAAAATCGGCTCGGGCGAGGCGTCCGTGCGAAACAGTCCCTGCTCCTTGCAGTAGGCCTCGATGAGCGCGAGGCGGTCGTCCGCCCGGCCGGTGACGCGCAGATAGTCGAGGGTCTGCTGATCGACCGGGAAAAATCCAATCGTCGCGCCATACTCGGGCGACATGTTGGCGAGCGTCGCGCGGTCGGCCACGCTCAGTGTCTTGATGCCGTCACCGAAGTATTCGACGAATTTGTTGACCACGCCCCGCTTACGCAGCATCTGGGTCGCAGTCAAGACGAGGTCGGTCGCTGTAGCGCCAGGAGGGAGACTGCCAGTCAGCCGCATGCCGATAACGTCAGGAATCAACATCGGCATCGAGCGCCCGAGCATGGCAGCCTCGGCCTCGATTCCGCCGACGCCCCATCCGACGACGCCCAACCCGTTAATCATCGTGGTATGCGAATCGGTGCCGAGCACGGTATCGGGATACGCCTGGTTGTCCTTTGAGCTGAAAACGACCGGCGCGAGATATTCGAGGTTCACCTGATGCACGATGCCGGTGTCGGGCGGCACCACGCGGAAATTATCGAACCCGCCCTGCCCCCATCGCAGGAAGAGGTAGCGCTCGCGATTACGCTGGAACTCCAGTTCAGCATTGGTCGCGAACGCGGCGCGCGTCCCGGATGCATCGACCTGCACCGAGTGATCGATGACGAGGTCGACCGGCTGCAGCGGATTGATAGTCGCGGGATTGCCGCCAAGGCGCTTGATCGCATCGCGCATCACCGCGAGATCGGCAACCACCGGCACCCCGGTGAAGTCCTGCAGCAGCACGCGCGCCGGCATGAACGAAACCTCGCTCTCGCCGCCTTTGCCGTTGAATTTCGCGACCGCCTCGATCTGGTCCGCGGTCACGACCCCGCCATCTTCGCGGCGCAGCACATTTTCCAGCATCACGCGGATCGAAAACGGCAGCCGCGAGATCGCGAAGCCACGCTTCTCGAGCGCCTCCAGTTTGAAAATCGTGTAGCTGGTCCCGCCGACTTTGAGGGTAGTACGCGCGCCGAAACTATTGCTCACCATGAGATTCCAATCCCTTCCTGAGAGGATTCGAGTTGGGTCCGCGCTGCTCGGCGCGACCGAGATTTAGTGATCGATGCAACAATAGCGCGACCGCCATTTCGATAAAACGGTTTCGCGCGAGCTGAATGCTGAATCAGCGCGAGATGCCCGGACGCGCGCGCATCGGTGCCGGGCCATGCAAACCGTCGAAGACCAGTGCGCGCCCATCGGAATGAAAGCGCATTGCGGCGAGCAACCCGACGCGCGAGGACTCCAGCGCCGGCACCTCATCGACTGTGTCGATGCGCAGCTTACCACGCGTCGCCATCAATGCCGCCGCGGCGGCCGAAAAGCTTTCATCGTCGAGCGGATCCGCGTCTTTGATGATAGCCGGTCCGGTGAGAATCGCGTGACCCGCGAGCGCAAGGATCAATCGGCCCCCGCGAATCACCACGATATTGGAGGCCTCGCGCGCGACGCCGCATCCCTTGAGAATCGCGCCATAGGGATTTGCAGGGTCGATGGCGCTCATCGCGACCGGCTTCTCCCGCGCCGGATTCAGGCCGCGCATCGCGCGCAACATCTCGACCGCCTCCGGCAGCGCATACTGCTCACCCGAGAGCGAATGCACGAACCATCCGCGCCGAATCGTCCCGCCGTACTCGAGCCGGCGCAGCGCGAACTGAATTTCTGACCACGGCATGTTGATGGATTCGAGAGCCATCACCTCGCGCGTCACAATGCCGTGGCGATGGAGCAGCAGCATCGCGATTTCGCGCGGACGATCGTTGCTGTCGTGCGAATCGGCTTTGGGCGCGATCAACGCGGACCAGCGACCCGACACACTCGATTTGAGCCGCGCGCGCATGGCCGCATCGCGACGCGTTCCACCATGGGGCCGGGCAACCTCGATGAGACGGGCGGCATCGGGGGTCGCGGTGAAAAGCCGCAGCGGCGCGAAGCTGTCATTCGAGACGCGACCGCGCGCGGCGAGTTTCCACAATGCCGCAAGTGCATCGCGCTCCGAAACTTCGGCGCGATCGGCAACCTGGTCGAGATACTGCGCGCCTCCCGCGATGAGCGCGCGCCAGATGGCAACTTCCTTGGCATCGGCAGGTTCTTCATCGGTCGGAGGCTGGAAGAGAAATCGCTCGTGACGATTCACGAATGCGACTTTCGACGGAAGATCGGGAATCTCCTCTTCGGGCGGCAAAGCGACCCAGGCGAATTGTCCGCCGAGGCATAGTAGGTCGAGCAAATCGGGGCGATAGCCGGGCACGCGGGCGGGCAGAATCGAGCGCTCCCAAATCTCCGGCGCGAAGGTCAGGCCGGAAAGTTGATCGAGCACCGCGGCGAGGCCGCCCTGCCCGTCTTCCAAATCGGCCCCGGCGATGTGATGCCAGCGCATCAGGAACGCGGCGTATTCGTGATCGGCACACGGCTCGACCTCGGCGCGAACCTTGGCGAGGGTGTCGCGATGAATCCGCTGCAGCACGTAGCGATCGCACCATTGCTGCACGGCGCCGGAGGTGAAATGACCGCGAAAGATCGCGCCCGACGCTTCCAACCGCGTAAGCGCACCGCTGATCTCCGAATCGGACAAATAAAGGCGCAACGCCATCTCCTGCGGAGTGACCGGGCCTGAAGTTTTGAATGCGCGCCGTACGATCTCATCGCGCGAGGCATCGGGATCCGCTTCCCCGCGAATCTCGATAGCATCGCGCGAAGAAGCCTCCGAATACGCGCTCATATATAAAGGAGCGTCCTCGATGGTGATGAGAAGCTCGGGCGCGATTGGGGTCGGCCGTAGCGCGACGATGCGGCCCTCGCGTCGAAGCTCATCGACCATAGCGTCGCAGTCTCCTCGCACGCGCTCGGCGATTTGATCGATCGAGAGTCCGCCATGCGCGCGAATAATTTCGCATAGCTCGTCAGGAGTTCGCGCGCGCCGATTCGGCGCGGCGCTGGTGATTTCTGCGAGGACGCCCTCGATGGCCTCGCGCGAGAGCATTTCCGACAGATCCTCGGAGCGCAGCACGTCCTCGGCCATCCCGCGATTCATCTGCACGGTGCGCGAACGGCGGTTGGCGCGCTCGCCATCGTCGAGGAAGGAATAGTCCCATGCCAGCAGCAATCGATGCGCGAAGACCGACGGTGCGATCGAGTCAATCGCGTGTGCGCGAATCGAGCCGGTTTCGAGGCCGCGCAGCACCGCTTCCATTCGCGCCGCATCGGTCGACTCTTCGAGGCATTCGTGGATCGTCTCGCTCAAAATGTAGTGGTCCGGTAATTCGATCGCGGGCGGGCGGTTCTCGAAGCATGCCTGCTGGCCGGGGAAAATCGCCGCGAGCAACTCCTGCGATCGCAGCCGCTGCAGATACGGTGGAATGCGATCGCCTTTGTTGGAACGCATGATGGCGAGCGCGCGGCTGGCGACATGGCGGAAGCGAGTCTCGAACATCGGCGCGTTCAGCAGCGCCTGCGTCAGCGTATCGCGCGCGTTGCGCGAGGTGACCATGTGCAGGACATCTTCGAGCGGGAAGCTGTGGCGCGCGTTGAGCGCGAGCAGGCACGCATCGTCGATGGCGGAAGCTTGAATCTCGAAGTCGAAGCTCTGGCAAAGTTTCTTGCGAATCGACAGCCCCAGCGCGCGATTGAAGCGAATCCCGAACGGCGCATGGATGACGATTTGTGTGCCGCCGAGGCCATCGAAGAAACGCTCGACCACGATATTGTGTTGGTCGGGAACCACTCCGAGAGCCGCAACGCCGCGCCGAACGTAATCCACCGCCTGTCGCGATGAGCTTTCATCAAGGAGGCATTCGGCTTCGAGGTAAGCCCTCGCGCCCGCTTCACCGCCCGATTCGAGATGTTTTGCGATTTCGCGGCGCAGGTCGCATTGCTCTTTCGAGAGTCCCCACGACCGGCCGGCGGCCTCGGTCAGCCAGAACGGCAGCGTCGGCGTCGCACCGGGCGCGGGTTCGACCATCAGGCGACCGCGCGAGATGCGCTTGATTTGCCACGGCATCGAGCCGAGGGTGAAGACGTCGTTGCGAGCGGACTCCTGCGCGAAATCTTCCTCGACATCGCCAATCTTGCGCCCCTGCGACTCGATGACGACGTCGTAGTTGCCGTTCTCAGGAATGGTGCCACCCGAGGTGATCGCGGCCATCCGCGCGCCGCGTTTCGCGGTCACGCGACCTCGACGCGGATCATAAAAGATCTTCGGCGCCGCGCCGTAGATGCGTTCGTTGAGCTCGGACGCCATCTGCTTGAGGAGCAAGCGAAACGCGTCCTCGGTCAGATCCGCGAAGTTGTATGCGCTGCGCAGAATCGCGAGCAGCTCATGCTCACCGACGCCGACCTCGCCCTCCTCGGCAGCGATGGCGACAACTTGCTGCGCGACCACATCCATCGAGGCCATCGGAATTTCCACTTCGTCGAGACGCCCGGCGCGAATGGCGCGCACCGCGGCGGCGCACTCGATAAGATCGTCGAGCGTCATCGCGAAGAAGCGTCCCTTGGGCGTAGCGCCGAGGCTATGGCCCGAACGCCCCACTCGTTGGATCGCGGCTGAAATCGACTTGGGCGTATCGACCTGGCAGACCAGCTCGACCGCACCGACATCGATGCCGAGTTCGAGCGATGCCGTCGCGACGATCGCCTTCAACTCGCCGCGCTTGAGGCGCTGCTCGGCATCGAGGCGTTCCTTGCGCGCGAGGCTCCCGTGATGCGCCATGACCGCATCGTTGCCGAGGCGCTTCTGGAGATTGATCGCCACCCGCTCAGCGGCGCGGCGGCTCAAGGTGAAAACCAGCGTCGTGCGATGTTCGCCGATCAGCTTCGCGAGTTGGTCGTAAACCGCTTCCCAATGCGGATGAGTCGCGAGGGGACCCAGTTCCGGTCCGGGGGTGACCACGCGCAGATCCATGTGACGCGCGCGGTCATCGGCGCGAACAATCTTGACCGGGCGTGGCGTGCGAACTCCGTCGCGCGAGACCTCCGCACCTGCGAGGAACTCGGCCAGCCGCTCGATCGGATTCAGCGTCGCGGAGAGCCCGATGCGCGTTGGTCGCGGCGCGCCGGTCGCCATGACCATGCGTTCGAGGCGCTCCAGCGTGAGCATCAGATGAGCGCCGCGCTTGTTGCCGGCAATCGCATGCAACTCATCGACGATCACATGCCGCACCGACTTCAGCTTGTCGCGGAAGCGCGCGGAGGTCAGCAGGATGAACAGCGACTCGGGCGTGGTGACCAGGATGTGCGGCGGCCGACGCAGCATCGCGCTGCGCTCGTTGGCGGGCGTGTCGCCAGTACGAAGGCCTGCCCGAATTTGCGCAATTTTGATTTCGCTCGCGCGCGCCACCTCGCTCGCGCCTTCCAGCGGCTCCTCGAGGTTGAGGCGAATGTCGTTGGCGAGCGCCTTCAGCGGGGAGACATAGAGGACCGAGACCTCATCCCGAAGTGCACCCTGTTCGGCCTCGACCACGAGGCGATTGATCGCCCACATGAAGGCCGCCAGCGTCTTGCCACTGCCAGTCGGCGCACAGAGCAGAACATCATGACTCGGGTCACGATTGGCGTCCGCGATGACAGGCCATCCAAGCTCCTGCGCGCGCGAGGGCGCGCTGAAGCGACGCTCGAACCAGGTGCGAACGACCGGATGGAAACGTTCGAGAATGGAGGGCATACGGGAGTTATAGCACGGCGGCGGAGGTACCGAATATTCTCGCCGACGCCTCCGCCGCGAGTGGTTGAAATCATCTTCATCCAGTCTTCCGCGCCTGCTACAAGGAGGCGTGATCTCGAACAATTCGTACTACAAATGCCCACCGATTTTTCTGCTACGCGGCGTTAGCATCGCCCTCATCACCGGAATGATGATGCTGGCCGGATGCGGTAGCGATAACCCCGCGCCAGCTTCGAAAACCGCGCTCGGTTCCCCTGAAGATGCCTGCCTGGCCGGCTTGCCGGCTCCCACACCGGTGCCGCCCGCGCATCGCGTCGTGCAGTTGGTCAATTGCTCCGATCAGACGCTGCTCGGCACCGCAAACGCGGCCTTTCAGAATGGCAAGTCACCGACCGCAGTCCTCCCGCGCGAGGGAACCTGGGTGATGCTCAAGGCGGGCTCGCCCAACAATCAGAACGTCCTGACCATCGACATCCCGCCCGAGTGGGAGGACACCAAATGCGCGCCTGGCGCGCCGGTATGCACCGCGGGAGGACCGCGGCTATGGGCGCGCACCGGATGCCGCTACGACATCGCATCGGATCGCGCGCAATGCGAGACCGGCGGATGCAGCGGAGTTTACGATTGCAGCAAAGCGCACCTGGGGGCCGGCGTCGGCACCACGGTCTCCGAGTGGACATTCTACGAGCCGGTCCAAAATGGCGCCGGGACGATCAAGTACTTCAAGGATTCTCCCGATGTCAGTTCGGTGGATGGAACCAATCTCAACCTGGATATCGAGCCGGTGGGCGGCTCTCCGCATGATCCCTTCGATGCCGGCGGCGGCCATGACATTCAGTGGCTGGCGGAACAATATCCGTTGACGGTGCACGGAGACGACCTGCGCGCCGCGAACCGATGCATCGACAGTTTTCGCCTCATGCGCTCCGACCTGACTAACGGCAATCCTTATGGATTTGTGATCGAGGATAACGATGGAAAGCCGCTCGGCGGCGATGCGACCATCGCATGCTTCTCGAACTGCGCGAAGTACGCCTTCCCGAGCCCTCCAGCCGCCGGTTGCGACGACAGCGATCACAATTCGGCCTGTTACCTGTGGAAGGTCTTCTGCCTGGGCGATCCGAGCCAGTACGGCAAGAAATGCACGACCGACAGCGATTGCACCGTCGCCGCCGGATGCTGGGATGTTCACGATCCGACGTCCAAGGTCAACCTCACCTGCCAAGGGCGCGCCTTCATCAAGAATGCTACCTGCCCGTCAGATGTCTGCACCTATCCTTATGGCTACGTCGATCCCACCAACGGCCAGAAGTTCTATTCGACCCAGCCTCCATTCGGGCAATGCAGCGACGCTAATCCCAACGCTTCCGCGTGTATCGGCGATGACACGATGCATGAGGTGATGCGCAAGTCGTACACCTGGCCAAATGATCCGCAAACCTACGGCGGCGATGCGCCATTATACCGCGTGATTTTCTCGCCGGGAGGGAACCCGGTGCCGATCACGCCGGCGGGGGCAATTCCGGTTTGCAGCACGCTGCCGACGATCTATGGCTACGCGACCCAATACGGCGGGCCCGGCAGCGGGGACAAACCGTGCGACATATCTGTAAATCAAAACGGTGCGATATTCGCTGTTGCGCATCCCAACGCAGATGCGCAGCATCCGTGGGGATGCGATCTTCCTCCGACCGGCGCCGGAGACGAGGGTGTTATCTGCCGTTGGAAGCCCGAACAGAATTAGGGTTCCGCCGGCTAAATGATTACCGGGGGCGACAACGGGACCATTCGCTCCAAAGGCTGACCCCTAAACGGTGGACGCGCGAATGCCAGCATCCTTGAGCGCGGCCAGAGCTCTCAAGGCGTCGGTTTCCCGCTGCAGCACAATGGCGGCGGCGCCATCGCCGAAGCGTCCCGCACCGCGAATCTTGATGGAATAACCATGAAGCGCGACCAACGCTTTTTGGATTTCAAAATCGACCTCGAAGCTGGGAGCATCGGGCCTCGGCGGCTGGAGCAGAATACGCATTGTGGCCACCTCTCAGTCTAGTGATAACAGTTTAACTCATTGACGGATAATGCCAAGTGCAAACATTGCAGTTGACGACAACGCACGGAAAATTATTCGAGAGGTCAATTTGACGACATCCGACGTTCGTCGAGTCATCCCCTCCAGGATGACCGACGCACTTGGTTCGCCATCCTTGGAAAATGGTCGAACGTTTACGGCGCTTCACTAGTTGTTAACGGAAACCCGAGTCTAACCTCGCTTCCCAGTTAAGTCCAATGATTTTCTGTGATGCGACGGAACGCACGTCGCAACTCAACATTGCTGAGCAAAGGAGATGGCCTCGGGGCTCCTCGATCAGCGCAAGTTGGCGCCGGCTGCATTCATCGCGGGAGTCCGAAGTCCAGCGGACGCGTAAGATCTCTTCGCTCACCGCCTCGGCGAAACGACCTGCGCCGAGCACTCGATAAGGCCAAGATGGTCTGCCCTCCCACGTTTCCGAATGGGGCGGCTGCACATTCAAAGCGGCACGCGAGCGCGCATTGATACTGCGAGAGGTCGGACTCCCCCACGACTACGTGTGGGAGTGGCAGAGAAGGCAGTCGCTGTTAGCCGTGCTTTTTGCGCGCGGGCCGGGAAATGCGGACACCTTCTACTCCGTCACCAATCAGTGCCAATTGTTCCGCGTCATCTTCGCGCGGCGCTTGCAGGAATGCTGATGGATCCTGCGGCGGCAGGTCCGGCTTCTTACCTTCGAGAAGGTCGCTAATCGTTACAATCTGAATCTTCCGATACTGATCCTTGCCGTTGGGCGCCTGATAGAAACCCGCAGTCACTGCCTCTTTGCTCATCGGATCAGTCGGCGGCGCGAGGGTGATGAACAATGCCATCTTGGCTTGCTCGCGTTCGACCACACCCGCGAGGTCGCGGACCATCGCGACGTTTACGTTCTCGCCGCCTTTGACCGACACGATGATCTTTTCAGTGACTGGTTTGCCGTCTTTGAAGTTCTTGAAATAGATGATGCCGTCGATGCCGGAATCCGCGCCCTTCTTCTTGCCGCCGAAGGGGACCGCATCGACCAGCGAAACTGCCCACCACTGGAATTGATATTTATCGCGGAGCGCGAGGTCGCGCGCCCCTTCTAGGTCTTTCGGGGTGCCGTGAACCTCGTATTCGATTCCAGGAAAAGCGTCCTTGAGGCGTTTTTCGATCAGTGAAATTGCGAGGTGGGTGACGTCGATTCCGATCCAGCGCCGACCGAGTTTTTGCGCGGCATGGATGGTGGTGCCACATCCGCAGAAGGGGTCAAGTACTGTATCGCCCTCGTTGGAGGAGGAAGATTAGACCATCCGAGCGCCTTGCGTAACCACCCTGTGGAGAGCAAGGCAAATGCCAGCAGCGTTGCGCAGTCCTGGGTGCGTATAGCCCGCGATGCCGACGCAACACATTGGCATCGCGCCAAAATAATGGCGCTCGGAGCGGAGGCTTGAAAGAGCCGGAGGCGGAACGGATACTGGAAAGCTGCAGGCAAGAAGGAAGGCCATCGCCACTCCTGAAACGGACCTGAACACTCCCGAAGCCGTCGAGCGCTTTCGTAAGGCGGCCGCCGAGTTCGGAAGAAAGGCCACACGTTCAAGAGCCTCCGCCCTCAAGGTACTGGTCGAGATCGGCCTCTCCGACAATGGAGGCAAGCTCACCAGGAAAAATCGAACCTAAGGATTGCCATTCCTGAAGGTTTCGGATCGCATCTCAAATTGCATCAGCTAGCAACGAGTTTTGTTCTCGGCTATCACGGATGCGATCAACGGGTGGGGGAACGCATTCTCGGCGGCGAAGCTTTCCGAGAGAGCAGCAACGAATACGATTGGTTGGGCCCGGGAATTTGCTTTTGGGAGGCCAATCCCCTGCGTGGCCTCGACTTTGCCCGCGAAGCGATGAAGCGCAGAGGTTCCGGAATAAAGCGACCCTTCGTAATCGGAGCAGTTATATCGCTGGGTCTCTGTCTGGACCTAACCACCGCAGCGGGTATCGAACAGGTCCGCGCCGCTCATCGGGTTCTGGTGGATGTCGCGGCAGTTCGACAGTCTGAACTTCCAAAGAATTCGCCTGATAGCTTGCTGCGCCCGTTGGACAGCAGCGTGATTCAGATGCTGCACAAAATCCGCGAGGATCGTGGCGATGTGCCTATCGACACGGTAAAGGGCATCTTCATTGAAGGAGATTCGATCTACCCGGGATCGGGCTTTCATGAAAAGACTCATGTGCAGATCGCAGTTCGTAATCCTGATTGCCTCAAAGGCGTTTTCCGCGTCCCAGCGGGACAGCTGCGATCCATCTAATCCGGCGTGCGCAGACTCGTCCGATTCGAGACGATGGCCGAACATGGTTCGCAGCAGCAGAGGCGGAATCCGGAGCTGCACCCCTCCCGCTTGGCACGATGGTCGCGCAGCCTAAGGAGCGACCATCGCGCCAACCGGACTCCCCCACGAGTACGTGTGGGAGTGGCGGAGAGAATCGGAACAAAAATTACTTGGGGGCGTCGGGGATCAGCTTCAGGCGGCCCTGCTTGGCGCGAGGCGCTGGGCTGTCGCCTTTACCTTTGCGCATCCCACGCGTGCGCATCCCTTGAATGCTCGTCTCGGGAGGCTTTTGGCGTTCCATCCGCTCGCGGTTCGCGCGGATAGCGCCGGTGCCGGCGGACCCAGGCGGCAGCGAGGGCGGTTGCGGAGCGCGCTCGGTACCCATCGATTGCCCGAAGACCTTGCGCTCCAGCTTCTTGATGCGATCGCGCAGTTCCGCCGCGCGCTCATATTCCAAGCCATCGGCGGCTTCCATCATTTGACGGCGAAGATCGCTGATTCGGTCCGATAGCTCATGAGCCGGGAAGTCATCTTCTTTGTTCGGCTTGCCGTCGCCAATTTCCGGCACCACGGCCCATTCGGGCGAATACATCTCGACCAGCGACGCATCGATAGCCTTGCTGATACTCGCGGGGGTGATGTTGTGCTCCTCGTTGTACGCGAGCTGCTTGGCGCGGCGCCGGTAGGTTTCGTCGATGGCGAACTTCATCGAATCGGTAATCTTGTCGCCATACATGATGACCTTGCCATTGATGTGGCGTGCGGCGCGCCCGATGGTCTGGATCAGGGAGCGTGGCGAGCGCAGGTAACCTTCCTTGTCAGCATCGAGAATCGCGACCAATGAGACTTCCGGCAAATCCAGGCCTTCGCGCAGCAGGTTGATTCCCACCAGCACATCGAAGTCGCCGCGGCGCAGGCCGCGAATGATCTCGACGCGCTCGATGGTCTCGATATCGGCATGGAGGTAACGAACGCGCACGCCGAGGTCATGGTAATAATCTGTCAGGTCCTCGGCCATCTTCTTGGTGAGGCAGGTGACCAGGACGCGCTCGTTCACCGCGACGCGTTTGCGAATCTCGTCGAGGAGATCATCGACCTGGGTGCCGGCCTTGCGCACCTCGATTTCGGGATCGATGAGGCCGGTGGGGCGAATCAGCTGCTCGACGACAAGGCCTTCCGACTTCTTGAGCTCCCAGTCGCCGGGCGTCGCGGAGACATACACAGCCTGCTTGATGGTCTGCTCCCATTCCTCGAAGTTGAGGGGCCGATTGTCCAGCGCCGAGGGGAGGCGAAATCCGAAATCCACCAGCGTCTGTTTGCGCGAGCGATCGCCGCGATACATCCCGCCAATTTGCGGAATCGTCACGTGGCTTTCATCGATGAAAAAAATCGAATTCTTCGGGAAATAGTCGAGCAGCGTTGGCGGCGCCTGGCCCGGCATTCGTCCGGTCAAATGGCGCGAATAATTTTCGATGCCCGGACAAAACCCCATCTCGGCGAGCAGTTCGAGGTCATACATGGTGCGCTGTTCGAGGCGCTGGGCTTCGAGCAGCTTGTTCTCCGAGCGGAACAGTTCGAGACGCTCGCGCAACTCATCGCGGATGTTCTTGACCGCCACTTCCATGCGATCCGAGGTCGTCACGTAGTGGGAGGCAGGATAGACGCATACCGTCGAGAGCTTGCGGATTACCTTGCCGCGCAGCGGATCGATCTCGTAGAGCGCCTCGATCTCATCGCCGAAGAACTCGATACGCAAGGCGCGGCTTTCTTCATACGCGGGAAACACCTCGATGGTGTCGCCGCGCACCCGGAACGTCCCGCGATGGAAATCGTAATCGTTGCGCTGATAGGCGATATCGACCAGCTTGCGCAGCACCTTGTCGCGATCGATGTGCTGCCCTTCCTCGACGAACAGCACCATCTCGAAATAGACCTCGGGCTCGCCAAGACCGTAGATGCAGGACACCGACGCGACGATCAGGACATCACTGCGTTCGAGCAGCGCCTTGGTCGCGGAATGGCGCATCTTGTCGATTTCGTCATTGATGCTCGCATCCTTCTCGATGAAGGTATCGGTCGAGGGGACATAGGCTTCGGGCTGGTAGTAATCGTAGTACGAGACGAAATAGCGGACCGCATTCTCCGGAAAGAGACTCTTGAATTCATTATAGAGTTGCGCGGCGAGGGTCTTGTTGGGCGCCATCACCAGCGTAGGGCGATTCACGCGCGCGACGACATTGGCCATCGTGAAGGTTTTTCCGGACCCGGTAACGCCCAGCAGCACCTGATGCTGCAGGTTCTCATTGAGATGATGGACCATCGCTTCGATTGCCGCCGGCTGATCGCCTTCGGGGCGATAGCTGGAGACGAGCTTGAAGCTTCCTTCCTTACCTCGCGCTAATGAAAGCATGATGGATCGACATTATAGTCATCCAACGTCGCTGCGTCTCCACCCCGCTCCGCAACGCTTGCAGGGAGGATGACCAGCGGCTATGCATAAGCACGAAAACCGAGCATCGGACAGTCAACAGAAGAAAATTTACCGGCTGTCCGGTCGGTAAGGATTGTTACGAGATGTTGAAGTCTTGCGCCATGACCGTTATATTTTCCCGCAATTAGTTTTTCATAATGCAATGTGCCTGAAGCACGCGGCGGTTAGTCCCACCAGCCGAACCGAACCTGATGAGGAGAGCTCATGAGATCTAAGTCCTGGATACTCAAAGGATTAGCCGCAGTTGCCGGATTGGCATTTTGCGTCGGAGCGTTGGGCGGTTGCGCGCCGCTGGGCGGCCGCGAATGGGGCGGATGTACCGCTATCGGCGCCGGCTTGGGAGCAGGCGCAGGAGCCGCCTCCGGAATTGTAATTTACGACAATACCCGGAGCGGCAATCATAATAACGACGGCAAGATGTATTCAGGCCTCGGTGGAGCGGCTGTAGGCGCTTTGATTGGCGGACTCGCGGGCCATTTCATCTGCGATC